>ENA-OQKY01000088-OQKY01000088.1-human-gut-metagenome-genome-assembly--contig:-NODE-88-length-126819-cov-7.413886_pt1 | contig 126819 bp, 123 predicted proteins | sample MGYA00242652_ERZ504805 | MGnify/ENA primary metagenome ERZ504805 (study PRJEB26092, sample SAMD00036400) | human gut metagenome | host: Homo sapiens | study: EMG produced TPA metagenomics assembly of...
TCCACGAAGCTGTCAAGGGCGAGGACGGAAGCCGTGAGCAGGAAGTAGAAATCTACTACCGCTTCATCGGCAAAATCGACTGACCTTTCTTTTTTACCCAACAATATCTTTAATTAAGGGAGACGGGAGAATCACTGCCGGATATTGAAAGATGCAGGCTGCTGGCGGATGTTTTTGGGGTTACCATGGATGACCTGGTGAATTATGATAAAAGTGACAGTGCGAATCTGGGGATGGAAGTGCCACCAAAGGGAAAACATATTTTTGGTATGGTGAAGGTTGGCGATAAGGGACAGATTGTAATTCCGGCTAAGGCCAGGAAAATATTCGATATTCATTGTGGTGATAATCTGATCATTCTGGGAGATGAAGGACAGGGGCTTGCTGTCATTAAAGAAACGGCATTGTTGGATATGCTGAAGAAGCGCGATGAATAAGAGATAGCTTGTCAATCCTCCAAAAACATACTACAATAAAGTGGACGTGAAATGAAAAGTGATGGATGAGGAGGATGACAAAGTGAAATTAATTTCCTGGAATGTGAATGGCCTTCGGGCTGTTGTTGGTAAAGGATTTGTAGATATTTTTAATGAACTGGATGCAGATATTTTCTGCTTGCAGGAGACAAAGCTTCAGGCAGGACAGATTGAGTTGGATTTGCCGGGGTATGAACAATATTGGAACTATGCAGAGAGAAAAGGCTATTCAGGAACAGCTGTTTTTACAAGAATCAAGCCGTTAAGTGTGAGATATGGAATGGATATTGCGGAACATGATACAGAAGGCCGGGTAATTACGTTGGAATACGATTCGTTTTATCTGGTGAATGTGTATACACCGAATTCTAAGGACGGGCTTGCCAGATTACCGTATCGTATGAAATGGGAAGATGATTTTAGAAATTATCTTAAAACGTTAGAGCAGACGAAGCCTGTTGTGATGTGTGGAGATTTGAATGTTGCACATGAAGAAATTGATCTTAAAAATCCGAAAACGAACCGTAAAAATGCCGGCTTTTCAGATGAAGAACGTGCAAAGATGACAGAACTGTTGGCAGCAGGTTTTATTGATACGTTTCGTTATTTTTATCCTGATAAGACAGGGGAGTATTCCTGGTGGTCTTATCGATTTAACGCACGAAAAAATAATGCCGGATGGCGAATTGACTATTTTATCGTATCAGATGCTTTAAAAGAACGACTGATATCTGCTTCCATTCATCAGGAGATATTCGGTTCGGATCATTGTCCGGTTGAGTTGGAGTTGAAGGAATAGATTTTAAAAGTGTCAAAAACTTTTGGATTAAAATATATTGAGCTTCTAATCGCTGGTCTTTTGTCCTGCAAATAGACATACACTGTAAAAACAGCTTCTTCGGAGGATTTTCGTGAAAGATTATATCGAGGAGCGGGCAGTGGAACTGGCTTATTACATAATTGAAACAAAGTCAACGGTACGACAGACGGCCAGGTGTTTTGGTATTTCAAAGTCAACCGTACATAAGGATATTACAGAGAGGCTGGAAGAGATTAATCCGTCTCTGGCATCAGAAACCAGAAAAGTGCTGGATGTCAATAAGGCAGAACGGCATATAAGGGGCGGACTGGCTACAAAAGAGAAATATCTGCATCAGCATATTTCATAAGAATGCAAAATTAAGAAGAAATGATGATGAGGAACGAACCTATTGGAGGGCAGACACATAAGAGATGAATAATGTGTAAAAAACATTAAGAGGTGACAGGAGTGAAGCGTTATAAAATTGTTCGAATTGATGAAGCAGATTATGGCTGCGAGGGCAGACCGGATGGCGAAGAAGCCATGGACAGCGTCTGGCTGGAAGATGAGAATGGCGAACGGCAGATTGTAAGAGCATCGGACCGGATGCTTTATGACCGCCATCTGGATGAAGGCAGTTTTGTGACTTTTGATGAGAAACATCAGTTGACAGCCTGGTTTGCGAATTAACGGCAGAGAGTCAGTTGGATAAAACTTCATGTGTGGTTTAATGAGGGGAAAGAGGGCAAAGCCCTCTAACCTACTCTACAATATTTTACAGTATATTAGAAGAAATAAGCTGATGATAGACCTTCTCACAGCGGATAATATCATCAATCACTACCCATTCGTCCGGCTGATGGGCAGCTTCAAGGCAGCCGGGACCGTAGGACATACAGTTTTGATTATCAAGCTGTCCTGCAATTACAGCGGTATCTGTATAGCCGGTGAAGCAGCTGACTTCCGTTTGATGGCCTGTCACATGATGGCAGGCTTTTTTTAATTCTGTCAGAAGTGGAGAATCCGGGTTCATTTCGATGGGCGGGCGATCACCAGAGATAGTGTAAGCGGCTTTCACTCCGGGAACTTTTTCTTCTGCCAGATGGATGGCGTTTTGTACAAATTCGGTTGTTTTTGTTGTGTTCAGAGGCGGTACAAGACGCATATCGATCCACAGCTTACAGTGGTCCGGTACAACATAGGGACGATAACCACCGGTGATCTGACCAAATGTGACGGTTGAAATGCCCATATCCGGATGGGAAGGGGCATTAAGAATATCCTGGCGAAGTGCGCTGATAATTTCAGCCATGGCAGCGATGGCGTCAGCCCCTTTCCATGGGGTGCTGGCGTGGGCAGTATGACCCTCCACATCAATTTCGTACCATGTACGGCCTTTGTGCGCCATCTGGATTTGTCCGTTTGTCGGCTCTGCATCGATGACCCAGTCTTTGGAAGTGACCCAGCCGGACCCTATGCAGGCTTCAGAACCGCGCATAAAGTCTTCTTCATCCATAGAACAGATGAGTTTGAGTGTCCTTTTTGGAGCCTGACCGGAGGCATGGAGTGTTCTGGCTGCCATGATAAAAGCGGACAGGCAGCAGGCCAGACCGGATTTCATATCGCAGGCGCCCCGGCCATAGATTTTCCCGTCCTTTTCAATGGCTTCAAAAGGCGGCAGCGTCCATCCGTCTCCGATGACAACGGTATCCATATGGCAGATCATAACCAGAGCCGGAAGATGCTTGGGCCCGGGGATTTCCGCCATCAGATTCGGACGTCCCGGCAAAACATCCTCCCGGGTAATTAAAACATTAGATAAATCAGATAATTGCTGCTCAATCCAGTCAGCCATGGCCATTTCATAAGTACCTGGATCGGTACTGTCAATTTGGATCATAGCCTTTGTCATGGAGACAGCAGATGTTAAAAGTGACATTGTAAATCCTCCCTGTTTATTTCTACAAAATTCAGTATACGCCGGTTTATTAAATAGTCAATATGACAGGGCAGCAATCTGATAGATTCTTGGATTTTGAAAAACTTCAAGGAACGATTGCGTGTTCATATCCTTCATGTATACATGTCCCTCGTCTGGTTATTTCGTATTTTTCATGGTATACTTGTAGGAAAAGCAAATTTTGATTTAAAATGGGGTTATAGATATGAAGTTAGTTGAAAAGTTAATCCAGAATAGAATTTTGTCGAAAGAGGAGTTTGTCGAATTGTTGGCGAACACAGATGCAGAGGATAGAGAAATACTTCGAAAAGAGGCGGTACGCCTTCGGGAGAAGTATTACGGACATGATGTTTATATCCGTGGATTGATCGAGTTTACAAATTACTGCAGGAATAATTGCTATTATTGCGGCATCAGAAGGGATAATCGACACCTTGAGCGATACAGGCTGACGAAGGAGGAGATTTTATCCTGTTGTGAGAACGGTTATCGCCTGGGGTACAGAACCTTTGTCCTTCAGGGCGGCGAGGATCCGTGGTTTAATGATGACAGAATGGAAGATATTGTCCACAGCATCAGAACAGCCTATCCGGATTGCGCCATTACCTTGTCCGTTGGTGAGCGTTCTCGGGAAAGTTATCAGCGATTAAAAGAAGCCGGGGCAGACAGATATCTGCTTCGTCATGAGACAGCCAATGAGGCACATTACCGAAAATTGCATCCGGAAGAAATGTCCCTGGCCAATCGCAAGGAATGTCTTTATACACTCAAGGAGCTGGGCTATCAGGTAGGCGCAGGTTTTATGGTGGGGGCGCCGGGGCAGACATTTGAATGCCTGGCAGAAGATTTGATTTTCCTGCATGATCTGCAGCCGGAGATGATCGGTATCGGACCGTTTCTGCCGCATCATGAAACGCCGTTTGCCCATGAAGAGAAAGGCAGCTATGATCTGACGATTTATCTTCTTTCCGTTCTCAGAGTCATGTTTCCGAATGTACTTCTGCCTGCAACAACGGCTTTGGGCACTATAAAAGCTACAGGACGTGAGCAGGGAATGCTGGCGGGATGCAATGTGGTGATGCCGAATCTTTCGCCGGTGGCGAACCGTAAACAGTATGAACTGTATGACAACAAGATCTGCACTGGGGATGAGGCAGCGGAATGCAGAGGTTGTATGGAGAATCGTATGGCATCGGTGGGTTATCATCTTGTTGTGGACCGCGGTGATTTCAAACATGCATAAAATGGCCTGAATGTTCTATACTATATCAACAGGTGTGAGCAAACGCCCGCATCGGCAGATTGAATAATCAGAAAAGGCGGTTGTTGGTATGGTTGGATGGATTGTGGCACTGATATCCGGGGTATTAATGAGTATTCAGGGAGTTTTGAATACCGAAGTGACGAAACAGACAAGTTTGTGGGTCAGTACAGGATGGGTACAGCTGTCAGCGTTGATTGTCTGTATTAAAGCCTGGCTCATCAGAGACAGAAGCAGTGTGACGGCATTGATGGATGTCAGCCCGAAGTATATGCTTCTTGGCGGTGTGATCGGCGCGTTTATCACCTTGACAGTGATTGTCAGTATGGATCAGCTGGGGCCGGCAAGAGCGGCGCAGCTCATTGTGGTTTCACAGATAGCGGCGGCGTATCTGATTGAACTTTTTGGTCTTTTTGGAGTGGATAAAGCAAATTTTCAGTGGTCAAAAGTCCTGGGACTGGGGCTGTCTATCATTGGCATCATGATCGTGAAATGGAAATAAAGCTGTGGAGATGTCGGTCGCTGATTTGAAAATAAAATCAAAATAAATTTGCAAAATGCTTGTAATCGCACAGGTTATTTTGTAAAATTAAATGTGTGACTTTTGTATATCTGTTCTCTCCGGGGAAGGAGAGATATGGAAAGACTGAAGAACCTTAAAATGCTGCTGACGATTCTATTTATTGCAGCGGCGGGGAGTCTTTTTCTCTATGATGGGAAAAGGACGTCGGATATTCAGTGGCAGACAGCAGAGGAGACGGCATCGGAGACAGAGTGCCTGGACATGACGCCGGAGGAGAATACAGATAAGGCTGAGACAGAAAGTGCATGTGCAGAACCGGAGATGATATATGTTTATATCTGCGGTCATGTCAGACAGCCGGATGTTTATTCATTGGCGGCGGGTACGCGGCTTTATGAGGCGATTGAAGCGGCCGGCGGCGCAGCGGATGATGCTGATCTGCAGCAATTGAATCTGGCAGATCAGCTGACAGACGGCCAGCGCATTTATGTGCCGGCGGAAGGAGAGACAGCAGCTGATCCAGAGTATACAGAAGATGAAGGGTCCAATGGACTTGTGAATATTAATACAGCGACTGCAGAGCAGCTTCAGACACTGCCGGGAATCGGTCAGGCGAAGGCAAACGCTATTGTTGCCTATCGTGAAAACAACGGCAATTTTTCTTCTATAGAAGATCTGAGAAAGGTCCCGGGAATTAAAGAGGGTGTTTTCGGACAGGTTCAGTCGCTGATTTGTGTAAATTGAGGTGTAAGATATGACGAATAAGGTTTTGGTTGTGGATGATGAGAAACTGATTGTCAAGGGTATCAAATTCAGTCTTGAGCAAGATGGAATGGAAGTAACGGCCGCTTATGACGGCAAGGAGGCTTATGAACTGGCCATGCAGAATGATTATGACATTATTCTGCTGGATGTGATGCTTCCGGAATTGAACGGATTTGAAGTTTGCCAGATGATCAGGGAGAAATCTGATGTGCCGATTATCATGCTGACAGCCAAAGGTGATGATATGGACAAGATTCTGGGATTGGAATACGGCGCGGATGATTATGTGACAAAACCTTTTAATATTCTGGAGATCAAGGCACGTATCAAGGCAATCATCCGTCGTACAAAGGGAAGAAAGCAGGAACAGCCTGCAGAGCGTACCATTGTTTCCGGAGAGATGCGCATTGACCTGGACAGCAGAAGAGTCTTTATTGGCGATCGGGAAGTGAATCTGACGGCCAAGGAATTTGACCTGCTGGAACTTCTGATCACGAATCCGAACAAGGTTTTCAACAGAGAGAATCTTTTGAATCTGGTGTGGGGGTATGATTATCCGGGAGATGTCAGAACCGTCGATGTTCATGTCAGACGTTTGAGAGAGAAGATCGAGGCCAGCCCGAGCGAGCCTAAATATATACATACAAAATGGGGTGTTGGTTATTTCTTCCAGAAGTAAGAAAAAGTTCAGAACAGTTTTCAGGAGCATGCATGTTAAGCTCCTGTTTGCGATGATCGCACTGGCGATCATTCCGATTATATTTTTACAGAGTTTTTATATTAATTATATGATGAATCACATCCGGGCCAATCGTGTGGATCTTGTTCGCAATTACGGTGCTCAGATTGCAGAAGAGATGCTGCAGACCGATTATCTGGAAGGTGGCAATTCAGATGTGATTGATGGAGAGATTCGGCAGTTTTCCGGTCTTTATGACGGCCGTATTATTGTGACAAATGCAGATTTTGATGTGAGGATGGATACTTACGGTATGCTGTCGGGCAAGAAACTGGTGTCTGAAGCCGTTGTACAGGCGCTCCAGAACAATGAGCAGTCTTATTATGACAAGGCATCGGATGAAATCTGGCTGACCTATGTGATCAGAGATGACAATGAGGATGATAAGAGCGAGATCCGGGGAATGATCCTCTTTTATATGTCCTGTAAGGATTTGACGGACACTTATGACACCATTACCCAGGCAATCACATTTGTGGTCATCGGCATTGGACTGGTACTTGTTTTCATGTCTCTGGTGATGGCCAGAAGCTTTACAAAACCGTTCAAAGATATGGCGAACTCCATCAACAGGATTTCGGATGGTTTCTTTGATGAGGAAGTGAATCTGACGGGCTTTTCGGAAGTGGAACAGATTTCAGAAGCCTTTAATACGATGCTGCATCGACTGCAGGAACTTGAGAGCTCCAGACAGGAATTTGTTTCCAATGTGTCACATGAATTGAAGACGCCATTGACTTCAATGAAGGTGCTGGCGGATTCTCTGAACATGCAGACGGATGCACCGGTAGAATTGTACCGCGAATTTATGCAGGATATCGGAGAAGAGATTGATCGTGAGAACATCATTATTAATGACTTGCTGTCATTAGTGAAGATGGACAAGACAGAGGCGGATCTGAATATTGCATCCGTGGCGATCAATGATCTGCTTGAGTCTATTTTGAAACGGCTGAAACCGATTGCATCCAAGCGAAATATTGAACTGGTGCTTGAAAGCTACAGGCCGGTAACGGCGGAATGTGACGAGGTTAAGCTGACACTGGCATTATCCAATCTTGTTGAGAATGCTATTAAATATAATGTGGCAGGCGGCTGGGTACAGGTGACGCTGGATGCTGATCATAAGTTTTTCTATGTTACGGTTGATGATTCGGGCATCGGTATACCGGAGGAATACCAGGACAAGATTTTTGAACGCTTTTATAGAGTGGATAAGGCGCGTTCCAGAGAAACCGGGGGAACGGGACTCGGATTGTCAATCACGAAGAATATTATCCAGATGCACCACGGTGCGATCAAGGTAGCCAGCAAAGAGGATGAAGGCACGACATTTTCAGTGAGAATACCGTTGACGTATATCAAGCAGTAAGGAGAGATAAGATGAGAAGAAGTTGGCGCTGTATGGCGGCACTCCTGCTGATGATAATGATTCTTGTCAGCGGCGGGTGTCAGAATATCCGACATCTTTCGGTAAGTCAGAGTGAGAAAGATGATGCGGATACAGGAACAGGTTATAATATTTATTATATTAACAATGATGAGACAAAGATCAAAGCATTTGCTTATCAACTCAGTTCAACAACGGAGGACGGGATTATCAGTGAGTGTATGGAAGCGCTTGCCGTGTCACCGGATGATAAGAATTATAAAGCGGTTATTGCTTCATCTGTCAAAGTGCAGCAATATCAATACGACAAGGACAGCCGAACATTGACACTCTATTTTTCACAGGAATATGAACAGTTGTCCAGAACATCGGAGATGCTTGTACGGACAGCAATTGTCAAGACGATGACGCAGTTTGGCGGTATTATTGATTATGTTTCTTTCAATGTTGACGGCAGCTGGCTGACAGATTCGAATGGCAATACACTGCGTATGAAGAACTCGGATTATATTTCGGAGGTAAGCGGCAGTCAGGGGCATGTGAAGGAGGCCAGATTTTGTTTGTATTTTGCAACAAAAGACGGCAGTGGTCTGGTGAGAATCTACCAGACAATTCACTATCCGGAGACGGAATCTATGGCAGAAGTGGTCGTTAGAACTTTAATGCAGGGCTATCCGTCAGATAAATACAAACCTGTTGTATCCCAGGATACGCTGCTGAAAAGTGTCAGTGTGAATGATGGGTTGTGTCAGTTGGATTTCAGTAAAGAATTCCTGAACAAAATAGACGGACAGGATTTCAGATTGAATGTCTATGGTATTGTTAATTCGCTGACCGAATTGAGTGATATACAGCGTGTCCGGATAACGGTGGATGGCAAGTTAATAGAGGAAGAACCGGATGGTGTCGTTTTGATGAATGAAATGACAGCAAAACCGGATTTGGTTGTACAATAAAGGAGAATGACATATGTCGAGACCTCTTATGTGGGTTGGGGTCGCATATACACTGGGAGTTATTTGGGCTGCCGGTGATCAGAAGCTCTTTTACGGCACAGCAGGAATTGTGCTTTTTGTATGGATAACAGGCAGAATCAGACAGCCCTGGAAAGAAAAACGGCTGTTTTGGTTGCTGCCTGTTTTTTTCGTGTCGGGTTTTGTCATATTTGATCAAGCAATGACAGATGTCAAAGATGCATCTATGGAAAATCAGTTCATACATACAAGGGGAATGATCTGCCAAAGTGAAGCGAAGGAGAAAACACTGGCAGTCACATTGTCGGATGCAGATATCAACGGCCGAAAAAAGAAGCTGCTTCTTTATATGGAAAAAGATGCACCGGTGGCAGTCGGCGATGATATTGAAGTGTGCGGTATACTGGAAAAACCTGAAAGAGCATCCAATCCGGGACAATTTGACGGGGCGTCTTATTATCGTTCAAAAGGCATTGCTTATATCATGCGGCCGGATGGTTATACCATTGTCGGTAAAGGAAATTCTTACCCGGCGTTGCTTGATAAAATAAAGAAATTCTGGTGCGGACGCTATCAATCATTTTTAAACGAGGAAGATGCAGGCGTTGTCCGTGCAGTTCTGACAGGGGATAAAGCAGAAATGGATGAGAAAACAGAGCAGTTGTATATACAGGCGGGCATTGTGCACGTGCTGGCAATTTCGGGGCTGCATATTTCCATCATTGGTATGAGTGTATACACACTTCTCAAGCGTCTGGGGGGAGGGTTGAAGGGCAGTGCGTGCCTTTCGGGGTTTATTGTGCTCAGTTATGGTGTGATGACAGGATTTGGACCGTCAACCGAACGGGCAGTTATTATGTTTCTTGTACGAATGGGAGCTGTTTACCTGGGGTGTACTTATGATTTTCTTTCTGCGCTCAGTTTTTCAGCATTGATTCTTTTCGTGAGCCGGCCTCTGTCTATTCTGCAGACAGGTGTCTGGTTTTCTTTTGCAGCGGTGCTGTCTATTGGCGTTCTCTGGCCAGCCATAGAGAAATGTATTCCATGGCAATATGCAAAGACCAGGAATTATAAAATAGAACATTTAAAAAAGTCCATGGGGGTAAAGACAACGATAAGAGAATGGATAGAAAGAATGATACGTTATATAGGCCCATCCGCAGCAGTGACGATAGGAACACTTCCGTTGACGGCATTTTGTTACGGCGCAGTCCCGCTAGTCGGCTTTTTTCTGAATCTGCTTGTATTGCCGCTGATGAATCTGTTTGTACCAATGGCCCTTGGCGCAGGCGGTGTCAGTCTACTTTCAATCAGCATGGCCGGATTTTGCGGCGGAACGTTGCATTTCATTTTGCAGATTAATCGATTTTTGTGTGAGAAAATGCTTATTATGCCTTTTTCGGTATGGAGAACAGGCGTGCCGCCGTCAGCGTGGCTATTGATAGACTATGGATTGATGATCGGATTTGCGCTGCTGGCTTTGCCGGAACACAAATGGTTTAAGCATACGGATATCGGAAAAATATTGATTAAAAAGAGTTGGCTGCTGATGTTGGCCGGTCTGTTTATTTTAATTCCCATCAGAAAAATGTATCCGATGGTGGCGTTTATCGATGTGGGGCAGGGTGACGGCATATTTATGCGTACAGCCAATGGGACAACATGGCTGATCGATGGCGGCAGTTCGGATGTCCAAAACGTTGGAAAATACAGAATCATTCCTTTTATGAATTATTATGGAGAGAAAAGCATTGATTATGCCTGTGTGAGCCATGGAGATCAGGATCACATATCCGGTGTTCGGGAACTTTTGCTGGAGAAGAAGATTCGACATCTTGTACTGACAGCGGTCTCCGAAACAGATGAGACCGTTAGGGAACTGGCTGATCTGGCAGTGTCAAATGGTGCGCAAGTCATCTATATTAATGAAGACACCAGGTGGGAGAGCGGCGGCTGGCAGTTTTGGTGCCTTTATCCCGGGCGGGAAGAAAAAGAAAAGTCTGAGAATGATCAGTCCATGGTGTTGCGGGTGAATGCTTCCGGTACGACATTTTTATTTACCGGCGATATCTCAAGTGAAGTGGAGAATGTCTTGAACAAAGACGGAATATCCGATGTGGATGTTCTCAAAACAGCGCATCATGGTTCCGGATATTCCAGCAGTGAAGAATTTTTGAAGGCATCAAAGGCGAAGATGGCCGTTATATCCTGCGGCAGAAAAAACAGATACGGACATCCGGCGCCGGAAACGCTGGAACGGATGCAGAAAGCCGATATACAGGTCTATATAACAATGAAGACGGGAGCGGTGATAATGCCCTGCAAAAAAGGAAAGTTTCTTCTACAGACATGGTTGAAATAAGACAGAAAAATGTGGTACACTCATAACAGTTGACAAATGGAGGCGTTTATGAAGACATTAAACGAACACTTAAAAACGAAAACATTTAAGAATGTTTATTTATTATATGGGGATGAAGCTTATCTGCGCAATCAGTACAGGGATAAGCTGAAGAAAGCAATGATCAACGAGGGCGATACCATGAATTTTTCCTGTTTTGAGGGCAAGGGTATTGATGAAAAGGAACTGACAGCCATGGCGGATACCGTTCCTTTTTTCAGTGATTACCGGTTGATCATTGTAGAGAACAGTGGATTTTTTAAGACGTCGGGTCATGAGACTCTGGCAGAATATATGAAACATATTCCTGAGACGACATGTATTGTTTTTGTGGAATCTGAGGTGGACAAGCGCAGTAAGCTTTTTAAGGCTGTTTCATCGACGGGATATGCGGCGAACCTGACAATGCCCGGGGATAAACAGCTGATGCTGTGGCTCGGAGGAATTGTTAAGAGAGAGAACAAACTGATTCAGGAACAGACGATGCAGTATTTCCTTCAGTTGGTGGAGCATGATATGAATGGCATGCGCCAGGAGATGGAGAAGCTCATTTGTTATGTGGGACATCGTCAGGTGATTGAAAAGGCAGACGTGGATGCGGTCTGCTGCGTGTTTGTGGAGAACAAAGTTTTTGATATGATCAGTGCTGTGGCTGAGAAGAATCAGAAACGGGCAATGCAGCTGTATGATGATCTGGTGGCCTTGAAAGAGCCGCCGATGCGTATTTTGTATCTGATGATCAAACAGTTTAATACGCTGTATGAGGTCAGGGATCTTGCAGTGAAGGGATATCCGGCATCGGCAATTGCGGAGAAAACGGCAATTCGGGATTTTATCGTGAAGCGGAATATTTCTCTTGGAAGACATTTTGAGATTGCTGCACTTAGAGAGGCCGTGGCATATGGAACGGAGCTGGAAGAGGAGATCAAGACCGGAAGGATTACGGACCGCCTGGCTGTAGAGCTGATGATACAGAAGTACAGCAGGGCATAATGATAAAATGGCTGTGCATGGTGTGCAGCCATTTACTATTTGGAAGAGAATAGGCCGCATGCATGCTTTTGCGTCACTATTTGCATAAAAAAAGAAGTGTACTGAGGGTTTGTACACTTCTTTTAAGTTTATCTTTACAGATATTAGTTCATCTTATTAACAGCAACTGTCATTCTTCCGATCTTTCTGGAAGAAGTGTTCTTGTGGTAAACACCTTTGGATGTTGCCTTGTCGATGACGCTTGTTGCGCTTAATAAAGCAGCCTTTGCAGCTTCTTTATCACCAGCAGCGATAGCAGCATCTACTTTCTTAACAGCTGTCTTAACACCTGATTTAATCATTTTGTTTCTTAAAGCCTTTGTCTGATTAACAAGGACTCTCTTCTTTGCAGATTTGATATTAGCCAATTCGTACACCTCCAAACGATAATCATTTTATAGATGTGTTATGCATTAACCCGGACACGGACGTCTAATGTAAACATACTTCTATATAATATAAGAGCAGACAAGATTTGTCAAGTATAAAAATAAAAAAGATTGCAAAAAATTAGTAGGGAAGGTGTGAAAAAGATAGAATCAGATAGGAGCTTGATATGGATTTTGTTAATGAGAATATGCACAGTGATCTGGTGATTGAGTATGCGGAGCGCTTTTATAACAGCAGTGAGCATGACGGGCAGCAGCTGCCGGGAGTTGAAATAGAGGAAACGGTTGATCCGGACTATCGTATTAAAGTGACAGATGTGAAGATTGTCGATGCAGAGGGAGAAAAGGTGATCGGAAAACCCATGGGAAGATATATTACAGTTGAGGCGGTGCATTTGCCGGATGGGAATGATGACTATCAACAGGCTGTTACAGGGGTGTTGTGCCGTCAGCTGCAGAAGCTGCTGCCGGATCTGAAAGATAAAAAAATTTTGGTGGCAGGTATCGGAAATCGGGAGATCACACCGGATGCCCTGGGGCCCCTTGTTGTGGAACATTTATTTATTACAAGGCATCTGTTTGAAAAATACGGCAGAGATTCGGTGGTTGTGAAGGATATGGGGAATGTATGTGCGGTGATCCCCGGGGTTATGTCACAAACGGGCATGGAAACGGCGGAGATACTGCATGGACTTGTCAGAGAGGTTCATCCGGATCTGTTGATTGCGGTGGATGCACTGGCAGCGAGAAGTATACGAAGACTGGTAACCACCATTCAGCTGACAGATACAGGGATTCATCCCGGAGCCGGCATCGGCAATAAACGCTATGAATTGTCGGAAAGAAATCTGAGGATTCCAGTAATTGCCGTGGGCATGCCGACGGTCATTGATGCGGCAACAATTGTGGCAGATACGATGGAGTCACTGATAGGGGTCCTTCATCAGAATGAAATGCTGAAAAAAGCGGTGAAAGTGACCGAGCAGTTTAATCATGAAGAAAATTACCTGCTGATGCGTGAATTGATGGAACCGCAAATGTCAAATTTGTTTGTTACGCCAAAGGATATAGATGAAGCCGTAGGAAGAATCAGCTATACCATTTCTGAGGCATTCAATTCCCTGTGCCATCGATTATAATAATCTGTCTGTTTGTGAATATACTGTATAGAAGTGGACAAAGACAGAGAATCGGCTGACAGCAGGGGGGCATGTATGAAGTTAAAAAGGACAGGACTGGTGCGGGTTGGTGCCTGGATATTGACTGGATTACTGGCAGCTGATATCGGGCTGCAGCTTGGTGGAGTTGAGATTGGGAGCAAATGGGAATGGAGAGAGATGGGACGCAGGTTTTCTGAAAGACTTCTCAAAGGTGCCGTCAATCAGGCGAATCTTGCAGCCTTTTATTATGACGGCAAACAAAAAAAGTATAAGGTGGCGGAATATATGCCGTCACCGGAAGATCTGGAGGCTGTTGCAGAGGAAAATAAAGCGGTGCTTCTGGAGGATATGGCCGGGGAGAATTCGGAAGCTGTCAGGAAGGCACAGGAAGATAGTGAAAGAGCAGAAACAGAAAGTGAAGCCGGAACAGAATATGTAGAAACGTTGGCCGGTGTCCCTACAGGAGAAATTTATTCGGAAAAAGCATTGATGGATTATGATTTCCTTTTGGGACATTTCTATACAGTGGATCCGACAACATTGGCAAATAGCAAACTTATTAACGGAACGGATCTGCTGCAAAAGGATCTTACCATTGATTTGGATGGAGCAGAACCAAAAATTTTGATTTATCATACACATTCCCAGGAAGGTTATGCAGACAGTGAAGCGGGCAATGCGGATGATACAGTGGTAGGTGTGGGAGAACAGCTGAAAAAAGTGCTGGAGGAAAAATATCATGTGGCAGTCTGCCATGATTTATCTGTTTATGATATGCAGGACGGCAAAGAAGATAGAAATAAGGCTTATTCCCAGGCAGCAGTGGCTGTGCAGAATCTATTGGATGAACATCCTTCAATAGAAGTGACGATCGATTTACATAGAGATGGGGTTCCGGATAATGTGCATCTGGAAACGGAAATAAATGGAAAGAAGACGGCAAAGATCATGTTTTTAAATGGCTTGTGCAGAAATTCGAATGGCGATGTCAATGATTTTGCACAAAACCCGAATTTATCGGACAATCTGGCTTTCAGTCTTCAGCTGCAGTTGAAGGCGAAAGCTTATTTTCCTGAACTGGTACGTCACATTTATCTGAGGGCTTATCGGTATAATCTGCATTTCAAGCCGCGTTCACTGCTTGTGGAGGTGGGAGCCCAGAACAATACCGTTGCAGAAGCCAAAAATGCTATGGAACCGCTGGCAGATATCCTGTATGCGGTGCTTTCGGGAAAATAACCTGTTGTACATTTTTGTCTGTGTATGCTATACTTATTCCAGTGAAAAAGCAGGAGGAATGTAAAGTGCATATAGATCAGAGTAAAATAAGAAACTTTTGTATCATTGCCCATATCGATCACGGCAAATCAACACTGGCAGACCGCATCATTGAGAAGACAGGTACTCTGACCAGCCGTGAGATGCAGGCACAGGTACTGGATAATATGGAGCTTGAGCGTGAACGTGGTATTACGATTAAATCCCAGGCTGTACGTATTGTATACAAAGCCAAGGATGGCGAAGAATATATTTATAACCTTATAGACACACCGGGACATGTGGATTTTAATTATGAGGTTTCACGAAGTCTGGCAGCCTGTGATGGTGCCATTCTTGTTGTGGATGCGGCACAGGGTGTTGAGGCACAGACATTGGCCAATGTCTATCTTGCGTTGGATCATGATCTGGACGTGATGCCGGTCATCAACAAGATCGATCTGCCGAGTGCGGATCCGGACAGGGTTGTCAGTGAGATTGAAGATGTCATCGGTATTGAAGCTGAGGATGCGCCGAGAATTTCAGCAAAGAATGGACTTAATATAGAAGATGTTTTGGAACAGATCATTGTGAAGATCCCGGCACCGACAGGCGACGAGAATGCGCCGTTGAAAGCGCTGATTTTTGACTCTGTTTATGATCCTTATAAAGGGGTTATTGTATTTTTCAGGGTGCGTGAAGGCAGAATCGCCAAAGGCACGAAGGTACGGATGATGGCGACGGGAGCAGAGTTCGAGACAGTGGAAGTCGGTTATTTTGGCGACGGCAAGTATATTCCGTGTGATGAGTTGTCGGCAGGTATGGTTGGTTATATGACCGCCAGCATCAAGAACCTGAAGGAGACAAGAGTCGGTGATACGATCACCGATGCGGAGAATCCGTGTGCAGAAGCTTTGCCGGGTTACAAGAAGGTGAATCCGATGGTTTACTGCGGCCTCTATCCGGCAGATGGTGCCAAGTATCCGGATCTGAGAGATGCGCTGGAGAAGCTTCAGCTGAACGATGCGTCCTTATATTATGAGCCGGAGACATCGGTGGCTCTTGGATTTGGTTTCCGATGTGGTTTCCTTGGCCTTTTGCATCTGGAGATTATTCAGGAACGTCTGGAAAGAGAATACAATCTTGATCTTGTCACAACGGCGCCTTCCGTTGTTTATCGAATCCATAAGACTAACGGCGAGATGATTGAACTGACGAATCCGTCGAATATGCCGGATCCTTCAGAAATAGAATATATGGAAGAGCCGATTGTGTCTGCAGAGATCATGGTGACAACAGATTTTATCGGGCCGATCATGGATCTTTGCCAGGAACGCCGCGGCGTATACCTTGGCATGGAATATATTGAGACAACAAGAGCGTTGATGAAGTACGAGTTGCCGCTGAATGAGATTATTTATGATTTCTTTGATGCATTGAAATCACGTTCGAGGGGATATGCGTCCTTTGATTATGAATTGAAGGGTTATGAACGTTCAGAACTCTGCAAACTGGATATTCTTGTCAACAGAGAGAATGTGGATGCCCTGTCATTTATCGTCTTTGAGGGCTCGGCTTACGAACGTGGCCGCAAGATGTGTGAGAAGCTGAAGGAAGAAATCCCGAGACAGCTTTTTGAAATTCCGATTCAGGCGGCTATCGGCAGCAAGATTATTGCCCGTGAGACGGTCAGAGCCATGAGAAAGGATGTGCTTGCCAAGTGTTACGGCGGTGATATTTCGCGTAAGCGTAAGCTCCTTGAGAAACAGAAGGAAGGCAAGAAGCGAATGCGTCAGGTAGGCAATGTGGAGATTCCGCAGAAGGCCTTTATGAGTGTGCTGAAACTTGATGAGAAGTAATATGGCGGGCAAGAACAAACGTCCCCTGGGCTTATACCTGCATTTTCCGTTTTGTGTACGGAAATGCAGGTATTGTGATTTCCTCTCTTTTCCGTCGGATGAAGCCGGACGGGAGATCTATCTGGAACGGCTGAAGGAAGAAATCAAAGCCAGGGGAGCAGTATATCAGGATTATAATATAGAAACGTTATTCATCGGCGGAGGCACGCCGTCATTGATGACCGGGCAGCAATTGACAGAATTGCTGGATACTGTCAGGGTATCCTTCAGTGTTTCGCCTGTCGGTGAGTGGACGATGGAATGCAATCCAGGGACAACAGATGCTGAGACACTCAGGATTTATCGGAATGCAGGCATCAACAGACTGAGTTTTGGACTTCAGTCTATGAATGATGAAGAATTGAAATATCTGGGGCGTATTCATACGGCGAAGCAGTTTGCAGAGAATTATCAGGCGGCCAGAAGAGTAGGCTTTGAGAATATCAATATTGATCTTATGTCGGCACTGCCGGGCCAGACAACAGCTTCATGGCTGGATACATTGAACAAAGCAGCAGCATTTGAACCGGAACATTTGTCTGCTTACAGTCTGATTATCGAGGAAGGAACACCGTTCTGGGATCTTTATGGTGATGATCGGAGCGGCGAAGCGGATGCGGACGGCATTATTGCTGATGGTGTGGTCGGGCAGCAGGGGAAAGCAGCAATACTGACATTGCCGGATGAAGACAGCGAGCGGCAGATGTATCATCTGACCAAAAAAATTCTGGCGGAAAAAGGGTATGAGCGGTATGAGATTTCTAATTATGCCCGCAAAGGCTTTGAATGCCGGCATAATCTGATATACTGGCAGAGAAAGGATTACCTGGGCCTTGGACTTGGGGCGGCCAGTATGGTGGGCAACAGACGTTTTTCGAATGTATCGGATATGACAAGCTATATGCATGACTGGTCATATTGTCAGGAAGAAATCCTGGACAGAAAGGCCCAGATCGAAGAAACAATGTTTTTGGGGCTCAGATGCACGGCAGGCGTATCGGATCGGATGTTTACTGAGAAGTTTGGACAGAGCATGATGGATATTTACGGAGACATTATCAGAAAATATATATCAGAAGGTTTTCTTGTCTTTCATCCATCAGAGGGCAGACTGGCTTTTTCGGAGGCAGGAACAGATGTCAGCAATTGGATTTTGTCGGATTTTCTACTATAAATAAATAAGAACTTGTAACTGTTCAGAGCCAAGCAAAATTTCAAAAAACAGGTATAAAATGCTTGCATTTTTAAGACTGTTTTTGAAATTTTATTTGGCGGATACGCCACACCGACGAAATGCGTAGCATTTTGGAGGTTAGCTCTGAACAGTTACAGGAACTTTATGAAAAAACAAAAAAATCATCATTTTCCCCTTGACAAAAGGTGACTATGGTGATATTTTTGTATACAGAAGATGTTAGCACTCCAATATGACGAGTGCTAACAATGAAAGGGAGTGAGAAATCGATGGAACTGGATGAGCGTAAGATTAAGATTTTGAATGCGATTATACAGACGTATCTTGAAACCGGTGAACCGGTTGGCTCGAGAACAATTTCCAGATTCACCGATTTGAAGCTCAGTTCAGCAACAATCAGAAATGAGATGTCGGATCTTGAAGAGATGGGATACATTTTACAGCCGCATACATCGGCCGGACGTATTCCTTCTGATAAGGGCTATCGTTTCTATGTTGACAATCTGATGAAGGTTAAGTCCGAAGAGGTTGTGAGACAGAATGAGATGATGGTTCAGAAGGTCGACAAGCTCGAACAGGTTCTGAAACAGGTGGTGAAGCTGTTGGCAACGAATACGAATTATGCTTCGTTGATCACAGCACCCCAGAGCCAGAAGAACAAGCTCAAGTTTATCCAGCTGACGAGGGTGAATGAAGAACAGATTCTGGCGGTGATGATGTTGGAAGGCAACATCATCAAGAACAAGATTTTGACTGTGGATGAGCTCGTTGAGGAAGAGGAAGTTGTGAAACTGAATCTTCTGCTGAACACTTATCTTCAGGGGCTGAGCCTTCAGGAAATCAACATGGAACTGCTTCAGACAATGAAGCGGCAGGCACAGGGACATCGTAAGATTATCAGTGATCTGATTGATACGATTGTTGAAGCGATTCAGGAAGAGGATGATACCGAGATTTATACAAGCGGTACAACGAATCTGCTGAAGTATCCTGAGCTGGCAGACAGAGAGAAGGCAGGGCAGCTTTTATATACGCTGGAAGAGAAACAGGGCCTCAATGAACTGATTACAGCAGGTGAGAATGATGAGAATAAGCATGGCATTCAGGTTTATATCGGATCGGAATCGCCGGTTCAGTCCATGAAAGACTGCAGTATCGTTACAGCAACTTATGAATTGGAAGAAGGCGTTCAGGGAACGATAGGTATTATCGGACCGAAGCGAATGGATTATAAGAAGGTTGTGAATAATCTGGAGACAGTGATGACACAGCTGGATACAATATTTAAGAAAGACAAGAAAGAATAAGAGGTGACAGGCTTTGGCAGAGAATCAGAATAAAGAGAAAGATTTAGAACAGCCGGTTGAAGAGCAGGAAGAAACGACAGAGGCAGCAGCCGAAGAGAAAGAGACTTCCGAAACACCTGAAGCTGAAGAGAAAGAATCAGTGGAAGAGGCACCGGAGAAGAAGTCAAAGTTCTTCAAGAAAGATAAGAAGGATAAGAAAGACGCAGAGATCGAAGAACTGAAAGACCGTCTGGTTCGCCAGATGGCAGAGTTTGATAATTATAGAAAACGTACTGACAAGGAGAAGAAACAGAATTATGAAATCGGTGCTTCTGATTTCATTCTGAAGATTCTTCCAGTGGTTGATAATTTTGAAAGAGGTCTCGGAGCCATGACAGATGCAGATAAGGAGTCTTCATTTGCACAGGGTATTGAGATGATCTACAAGCAGCTGACCAAGGTGCTTGAGGATGAAGGCGTGACAGTGATCGAGGCCCAGGGCAAGGAATTTGATCCGATGCTTCACAATGCGGTTATGCAGCAGCCAAGTGAAGAGTATGAATCAGGTATTGTGATCCAGGAACTTCAGAAAGGCTACAAGTACAAGGACAAAGTCCTCAGACACAGCATGGTTATGGTTGCTGAATAAGAATAAGACAACAAGTTTCATTTATATAGATTTTTAGTTTATTTCAGGAGGTCATTATTATGAGTAAAATCATTGGTATCGATTTAGGAACAACAAATTCATGTGTAGCAGTTATGGAAGGCGGTAAACCTGTAGTTATCGCCAATACAGAAGGTGCAAGAACAACACCATCTGTTGTCGCTTTCACAAAGACAGGTGAAAGACTTGTCGGTGAACCTGCAAAACGTCAGGCAGTTACAAATGCAGATCACACAATCTCTTCTATTAAGAGACATATGGGTTCTGACTACAGAGTAACAATTGATGACAAGAAATATTCCCCACAGGAAATTTCAGCTATGATTCTTCAGAAACTGAAAGCAGATGCAGAAAGCTATCTTGGTGAGAAGGTATCAGAAGCCGTTATCACAGTTCCTGCTTACTTCAACGATGCTCAGAGACAGGCAACAAAGGATGCAGGTAAGATCGCAGGTCTTGATGTAAAACGTATCATCAACGAGCCAACAGCAGCAGCACTTGCTTATGGCCTTGATAATGAGAATGAACAGAAGATCATGGTATACGACCTTGGTGGTGGTACATTTGATGTATCTATCATTGAAATCGGTGATGGTGTTATTGAAGTATTGGCAACAAATGGTGATACAAGACTTGGTGGTGATGATTTCGATAACAAGATCACACAGTACATGCTTTCCGAGTTCAAGAGAACAGAAGGCGTAGATCTCTCAGGTGATAAGATGGCTATGCAGAGACTTCGTGAAGCAGCTGAAAAAGCTAAGAAAGAGCTTTCAAGCGCAACAACAACGAATATCAACCTGCCATTCATCACAGCAACAGCTGAAGGCCCTAAGCATTTCGATATGAACCTGACACGTGCTAAATTCGATGAATTAACACATGATCTGGTTGAAAGAACAGTTATCCCTGTTCAGAATGCATTAAAAGATGCAGGTCTTGAAATGAATGAAATCAGCAAGGTACTTCTTGTAGGTGGTTCTACACGTATCCCTGCTGTACAGGATAAAGTAAGACAGTTAACAGGCAAAGAACCGAACAAATCCCTGAATCCTGATGAATGCGTTGCCATCGGTGCTTCTATCCAGGGTGGTAAACTTGCAGGTGATGCAGGTGCCGGAGATATCCTCTTATTGGATGTAACACCTCTGACACTGTCCATCGAGACAATGGGTGGTATCGCTACTCATTTGATCGAGAGAAACACAACAATCCCTACAAGAAAGAGCCAGATCTTCTCAACAGCTGCAGATAACCAGTCTGCTGTAGATATCAATGTTGTACAGGGTGAAAGACAGTTCGCCAAAGACAACAAGAGCCTTGGCCGTTTCCAGTTGGATGGTATCGCTCCTGCAAGACGTGGTGTGCCTCAGATTGAAGTTACATTTGATATTGATGCCAACGGTATTGTCAATGTATCTGCCAAAGACCTTGGTACAGGCAGAGAACAGCATATCACAATCACAGCAGGTTCTAACCTGTCTGATGCAGAGATTGATAAGGCTGTTAAGGAAGCTGCTGAATACGAAGCTCAGGATAAGAAACGTAAAGAGGGCATTGATGTAAGAAACGATGCAGATGCAATGGTATTCCAGACAGAAAACGCTCTCAAAGAAGTTGGCGACAAGATCAGTGCAGATGACAAAGCAAAAGTTCAGGCTGAAATTGATAGCTTAAAGGCTGCTATTGAGAAGACAAACATAGAATCCATGACAGATGCTGAAATCGATGAATTGAAAGCCGGCAAGGAAAGACTGATGAATGTTGCACAGCCTGTATTCACAAAGATGTATGAGGCACAGAACCCTAATGCAGGTGCAGGCCCACAGGCAGGCCCTCAGGGTGATGCCGGTCAGCAGAATTATCAGAACAATAATGATGATGTTGTTGATGGTGACTATACAGAAGTCTAAAATTGACGTATAATATAACAGATAAGCAATAAACACAAAGGCGAAAAGTGAAGTGGCAACACTTGGCTTTTCGCCATTTCCAAGCATAGAGGGAGAATCTCAGATGGCAGATAAAAGAGATTATTATGAAGTCCTCGGCGTAGATAAGAATGCGAGCGATGCCGAGCTGAAGAAGGCCTATCGTAAATTGGCGAAGAAATATCATCCAGATACCAATCCGGGGGATAAAGAAGCTGAGGCAAAGTTTAAAGAAGCTTCCGAGGCATATGCTGTATTAAGTGATGCAGATAAGAGAAGACAGTATGATCAGTTCGGACATGCAGCCTTTGAACAGGGCGGCGGAGCCGGTGGATTCGGCGGTTTTGATTTTGGCGGCGATATGGGCGATATATTCGGTGATATATTTGGCGATCTTTTTGGCGGTGGCAGCCGGAGCAGAAGAGCGTATAATGGCCCGATGCAGGGTGCCAATGTGAAGATCAATATGAGAATCAGCTTTATGGAAGCTGTTTTTGGTGTTGAGAAGAATATTGAGATTGGTTACAAAGAAGAATGTGAAACATGTCACGGAACAGGCGCCAAACCAGGAACACAGCCGCAGACTTGTCCGAAGTGTAATGGATCAGGCCAGGTTGTATATACACAGCAGTCACTTTTTGGCCAGGTACGTAATGTGCAGACATGTCCTGAATGCGGCGGTGCAGGCAAGGTTGTCAAGGAGAAGTGCCCGAAATGTGCAGGTCAGGGATTCAAGAAGATTCGCAAGCCGTTGAAAGTGACAATTCCGGCGGGTGTTGACAATGGTATCAGTGTCAGAGTTGCTGGCTTCGGTGAGCCGGGCAAGAATGGCGGACCAAGAGGTGATTTACTGGTTGGTCTGCAAGTAGACAGTCATCCGATTTTCCAGAGACAGGATTATGATATTTTCTCAACAGTCCCGATCTCATTTGCGGATGCAGCACTTGGCGGGGATATCAAGATTCAGACACTGGATGGCGAGATCACACAGACAATCAGACCGGGAACACAGACAGATACACGTATCAGATTGAAGGGCAAGGGTGTTCCTTCCAGAAGAAACAAGAATCTGCGCGGTGACCATTATGTCACACTGATTGTTCAGGTGCCTGAGAAATTGAACAATGAACAGAAAGAACTTCTTCGTAAGTTTGATGACGCTATGAAGGGCATATACAAGCCGGAGGAGAATGAAGGCAAGAAGAAAAAGTCTTTCAAGGAAAAAGTCGAAGAAAAGTTAAAAGAAACTTTTGAAGATTAGTGAAGAATCAAATAAACACAGGGCTTTTGAAATTCTGAAAAATAGAATTTCAAAATGCCCTTTTGTGCGTTAGAATAGAATTTGTGAAAAGGAGAATAACGGATATGAAATGGAATAAATATCGTATGAAGACCACAACGGAAGCAGTGGATCTGATCAGCTATACATTGGGCGAAATGGGAATTGAAGGAATTGAGATAGAAGACAAGATTCCGCTTTCTGATGAGGATAAGAAAAAGATGTTCATCGACATTCTGCCTGATCTGGGAGAGGATGATGGTGTTGCCTATGTATCATTTTATATAGAACCGGAAAAAGACCATGCAGAAACACTTCAGGAAGTAACGGAAGCGGTTAAGGAATTGGCGGATTTTGTTGATATCGGTGATGCAACCATTGAGAAATCTGAAACAGCAGATGTGGATTGGATGAATAACTGGAAGAAATTCTGGAAACCATTCAAAGTCGATGACAAGATCATTATCAAACCGACATGGGAGAAGTTGCCGGAAGACACAACGGAGGATACGCTTGTTGTAGAGTTGGATCCGGGTACAGCCTTTGGTACAGGCATGCATCATACAACCCGGCTTTGCATCACACAGATGAAGAAATATCTGAAAGAGGGTCAGAAGCTTTTTGATGTGGGATGCGGCAGCGGTATTTTATCCATCATTGGACTGATGCTTGGTGCCGGTGAAGCCATGGCAACAGATGTGGATCCGAATGCGGTTTCAGCAGCCATTGAAAATGCCAGAGTCAATCATATTAATATGAATCAATACGATGTAAAAGCCGGTGATATTATTACAGATGTGGATTTCAGACATGCCTGTGGTGATGAGAAATATGATCTTGTGTTGGCGAATATTCTTGCAGATGTTATTATTCCGCTTTCAGGTGTGATCAAAGATAATATGAAGCCGGGGGCATTATTTGTTTCATCCGGCATCATCAATACAAAAGAGGATGATGTAAGAGAAGCGCTGCTTGCCAATGGCTTTGAAATTCTTGAAGTGACACATTCCGGTGACTGGGTTGCCTTTACAGCCAGAAAATAAAATCGAACAGGCTTGAATAAGTTGTTCATTTCATGCTATAATGGCAAAAGCGCCATAAAGGTTACGTGAACAGTTTAAGATGGAGGGAGTGCAGGAATGCCAAGATTTTTTGTTGGAACAGATCAGATTAGTGATAAAGATATTGTGATTACAGGCACAGATGTCAATCATATCAGGAACGTACTCAGAATGACACCGGGTGAAGAAGTAACGGTCAGTGACGGGCAGGGCATGGATTACTTTTGCAGGATTGCAGAACTGACTAAGGAAGAAGTACGTCTTGATATTGTTGACAGTTGGCATTCTTTCGTTGAGCTGCCGACGAAGATTTATCTGTTTCAGGGACTGCCGAAGGCTGACAAGATGGAACTGATCATTCAGAAGGCAGTGGAACTTGGAGTCTATGAAATAGTTCCTGTTGCAACGAAGCGGGCTGTTGTGAAGCTGGATCCGAAGAAGGAAGAGAAGAAACGTCTTCGCTGGCAGAGCATTGCAGAAAGTGCGGCGAAGCAGGCCGGAAGAGCACTGATCCCGCAGATTGCGCCATGTATCAATTTTGAGAAAGCACTTCGGATGTGCAACGGATTGGATGCAGCATTGATTCCTTACGAGAAAGCAGAGGGTATGCAGCATGCCCGTGATCAGGTACGTGCCCTCCATGGCAAACATTCAATCGGAATATTCATTGGACCTGAAGGCGGATTTGAAGAGAGTGAGATTGAGGCGGCCAGAGCGGCCGGTGCTATACCGATTACCCTTGGACACAGAATTCTGCGGACAGAAACGGCCGGACTGACAATGCTCTCCATTTTGATGTTTGAACTGGAAGAGGACTAAATTTTATATGGAAGTTTATATGGATAATGCTGCCACAACCAGAGCCTATCCTGAGGTTGTGCAGCTGATGAACAAGATCATGGAGGAAGATTACGGCAATCCTTCTTCATTGCATATGAAGGGCGTGGAGGCGGAACGGTATATCCGCCGCGCCAGAGAAATACTTGCAGGTATTTTGAAAGTTGAAGAGAAAGAACTGATTTTTACTTCGGGCGGCACAGAATCCAATAATCTGGCAATCATTGGCGGAGCATTGGCAAATCAGAGAGCAGGCAAGCATCTGATCACGACCCGGATAGAACATGCATCTGTGTATCAGCCGATGATGTTTCTGGAACAGATGGGCTTTGAAGTAACGTGGCTGCCTGTGAATGCGTATGGTCTGGTGGATCTTGATGCACTCAGAGAAGCTATCAGACCGGATACAATTCTGGTATCTATGATGTGCGTGAATAATGAGATCGGTACCATTGAGCCGATTGCAGACGCAGCAGCGATTGTCAAGGAATGTAATCCGAACACATTGTTTCATGTGGATGCGATTCAGGGCTTCGGCAAAGTAGTCCTGCATCCGAAACGGTTAGGAATTGATATGCTGTCCGTCAGCGGCCATAAGATTCATGGACCAAAAGGCACGGGATTTTTGTGGGTACGTGACAGAGTAAAAGTACAGCCGTTGATGCTTGGCGGCGGTCATCAGAAAGGCATGCGTTCAGGTACGGAGAATGTGCCCGGAGTAGCCGGAATGGCGAAAGCTGCAGAAATTGAATATACAGATTTTGAGAATAAACTGGAATATCTTTACGGTATACGCAGTTATTTTATAGAAGAGATAGAGAAACTGGAAGGAACGGTGGTGAACGGCGGAAAGAGCCGCGGCAGTCTGAACCGGCCGGCAGAAGATCAGCAGGATGCCTGTGCAGCGCCGCATGTGGTCAGTGTCAGCTTTCAGGATATCCGGGCAGAAGTGCTGCTTCATGCCCTTGAGGAGACACATGTGTATGTGTCCAGCGGTTCGGCATGTTCATCCAATCATCCGGCCATAAGCGGCACATTAAAGGCAATCGGTGTCGAAAAAAGATACCTGGATGCAACTGTACGCTTTAGTTTTTCATTCGATACAACAAAGGAAGAAATAGATGAATGTGTGGCACAGCTTAGCAGGCTGCTGCCGATGCTTAGACGTTATACGCCTGGCGGCAGGAAAAGAGGAGGCAAACGTGTATAAAGCTTTTTTGATTAAGTATGGTGAGATTGGCATCAAGGGCAAGAATCGTTATTTGTTTGAATATGCCCTGATGGATCAGATCAAATTCTCACTGCGTAAGGTAGACGGTCAGTTTGAAGTTACAAAGGAACAGGGCCGTGTGTATGTGGAAGCGCTGACAGAATATGATTATGACGAAGTGATCAAAGCACTTTCAAGGGTATTTGGCATTGTGGCCATATGTCCGGTTGTTCTGTGTGACAACAATGAATGGAACAATCTTTGCCAGGTAACCGGTGATTATATGGAAAGAACCTATCCGGATCAGCATTTATCTTTCAAGGTTTTTGCAAGAAGAGCCGATAAGAGTTATCCGAAGAAATCTATGGAGATCGGAGCGGATATGGGTGAATATCTGCTGGACAGATTTCCGGATATGACAGTGGATGTTCACAATCCGGATGTGGCACTGAATATTGAAGTGCGTGAGCGAACCTATATTTACTCGATTTCTATTCCGGGACCGGGCGGCATGCCGGTGGGAACGAACGGAAAGGCTACATTATTGTTATCAGGCGGTATTGATAGTCCTGTAGCCGGTTATATGATCGCAAAACGTGGTGTTAAGATTGATGCAGTTTATTTCCACGCACCGCCATATACAAGCGAACGTGCGAAGCAGAAAGTTATTGACCTTGCGAAGATTGTTGCCGCTTATGCCGGACCGATCAATCTGCATGTTATTAACTTTACAGATATTCAGCTGGCGATTTATGACAAATGCCCGCATGATGAGCTGACGATCATTATGCGTCGTTATATGATGAAAATCGCAGAGCATATTGCCTTGGAAGAAGGCTCTTTAGGATTGATCACCGGTGAGAGTATCGGTCAGGTGGCCAGTCAGACAATGCAGAGCCTGCGTGCAACCAATGCTGTTTGTACACTTCCGGTTTATCGTCCGGTGATTGGCTTTGATAAGAATGATATTGTTGAGATTTCAGAGAAGATTGGCGCTTTCGAGACATCCATTCAGCCATTTGAAGACTGCTGTACAATATTTGTGGCAAAGCATCCGGTTACAAAGCCGAATGTCCGTGCAATCGAACGTTCAGAACATCATCTGGTGGATGTCATTGATGAACTGCTTAAGACGGCTATTGAGACGAGAGAAACGATTCTCTGCGAATAAAATTGCGAGAAAGGCCTGATGCAGGCTGGTTCAGAGCTGTACATGTATTTCTGTGAAGAATCCGGCCGATCTGGTCTTGTATCAGACAAAAAAGGACTGCTGATAATCAGCAGCCCGAAGAATCATGTGATGGCCTAGTCTACAACGTATGGCTGAAGAGCCTTGAGAATTTCATCTATTTCATCGCTCTCATGGATTGTGAGTTCGATTGGTTTGGAAAGGTCAAGGCTGAAGATACCCATAATTGACTTGGCATCAATGACATAACGGCCGGAGATCAGGTCAAAATCTGTATTGAATCGGCTGATGTCGTTGACAAATCCTTTTACTTTATCGATGGAATCGAGGCATACTCGAACTGTTTTCATGGCTGTTCCTCCTTTAGTTTTGGTTAATATTTTATTACAATATTATACTACATTCGGAATGGACAAAAGTCAATAGGCGAGTATTTTATAAATTGCAACAAAATGCAACAGATGGAGGAAGAATATGAAGAAAACAGTGGCATTCTGCACGCTGGGATGTAAGGTAAATCAATATGAAACAGATGCCATGAGGGGAAGCTTTGAGGCTGAAGGATATGAAGTGAAGGAATTTTCACAGGAGGCATCCGTTTACGTGATCAATACCTGTACAGTAACAAATATGGCGGATCGTAAGTCCAGACAGATGATGCATCGGGCAAAGAAGAAGAACCCAGATGGTATCATTGTTGCTGTGGGCTGCTATGTGCAGGCGGCCAAAGAGCAGCTGGAAGAAGATACGCTGATTGATCTGGTCATTGGCAACAACATGAAGAGCCAGGTTGTACAGATTGTTGAACAGTATATTCAGGACAACAGACATACAGAGGACAGAGATGCTTATGTGGCGGATATTGCCCATAGCCATGAATATGAGACCATGCATATCGAAACGGTGTCTGAACATACCCGTGCCTATATCAAGATTCAGGATGGCTGCAATCAGTTCTGTTCATACTGCATTATTCCTTATGCCAGAGGGCGTGTGCGGAGCAGAAAGATGGAAGATATCCTGCAGGAGGTCAGAAATCTGACGGCAAACGGCTACAAGGAAATCGTTTTGACGGGTATCCATATCAGTTCCTATGGTCTTGACTTTGAACATACAGCGGATGAGCAGGAAGATTATGGACCTTTTAAGAACAGTGCATTGATCGATTTGATTGAGGTGTTATCTGGAATAGAGGGACTTGAAAGAATTCGCCTTGGTTCACTGGAGCCAAGGATCATTACAGAGAATTTTGTCAGACGCCTCTGCAAAGTGCCTCAGATTTGTCCGCATTTTCATTTGTCATTGCAGAGCGGCTGTGACGAAACACTGAAGAGAATGAACCGACATTATACAACGGCACTTTACCTTGAAAAGTGCGGAATCCTTAGACAGTATTTTGACAGACCGGCTTTGACTACAGATGTGATCGTTGGTTTTCCGGGAGAAACGGAAGAAGAATTTGCACAGACAGAAAGATTCCTTGAGACGGTTCATTTTTCGGATATGCATATCTTTAAGTATTCAAAGCGTCGTGGAACCAAAGCGGCAGATATGCCGAATCAGATTGATCCGCAGATCCAGTCTGTGAGAAGTGAGAAACTGATCGCACTGGGAGAGAGAATGAAAGATGATTTTCTTGAAGCCTGCAAAAATCAGGAGCAGATTGTCCTCATTGAGGAAGAAACGGAAATTGACGGTACGAAATACATGACGGGACACAGTAAGAATTATATCCGCTGTGCTTTTGAAATGGATGGATTAGTACCAAACATGGTGATAAAAGGCACTATTAACAGCAAATTAAATGAAGAATTTGTGTTTTGTAAAAGAATTGATTGAATTCTTGGAATATATATATTAAGATAGTAGTAACCTTGGATAATCAGCCATCTGACAGAAGGGATGTGATTGAGTGGCAGATAACAAGAATACACAGTATTTTAAAGTGAATAATGAGACTGATATTGCGGTCAAAGATATTCTTGAGGCAGTTTATATTGCACTGACGGAGAAGGGGTATAATCCGGTGAATCAGATTGTAGGATATATTATGTCCGGCGATCCGACATATGTGACGAGTTACAAGAATGCAAGATACCTGATCATGAAGGTTGAAAGAGATGAGCTTCTTGAAGAACTTCTCAAGAATTATATTGAAGTGAATCTGAAGTAGCCCATGATGAAGAAGAGAATTATTGGATTAGATTACGGTTCGAAGACTGTTGGCGTGGCGGTCAGTGACCCTCTTGGTTTTACAGCTCAGGGTCTGGAGACGATTACTCGTAAGGACGAGAATAAACTCCGAAAGACGTATGCGCGTATTGAGGCTTTGATCCGGGAATATGAAGCAGAACAGATTGTACTTGGTTATCCGAAGAATATGAACGACACAGAGGGTGAGCGTGTCGAGAAAACGCTGGCTTTCAAAGAGGCACTGGAGCGTAGAACAGGACTTGAAGTGATTCTCTGGGATGAGCGGATGAGTACCGTTGCATCAGAAAGAGTATTGATGGAGGGTAATGTTCGACGCGAAGACAGAAAGACTTATATTGACAAGATGGCGGCAGCCTTTATTCTGCAGGGGTATCTGGATTATCAGAGCTTTTCGGAGAATCAGGCAGAATCAGAAGATTCGGAAGATATATAGTTATAGTTGGATTTATGCATGTATGCAATATGGGGAGAGTAGAAACATGGCAACAAAAACAATTACATTAACAACAGACGATGATGAAGAAATCGAATTAATGGTTATCGAACAGACAATGATCAACAATGTGAATTATCTGCTGGTCACAGATTCTGAAGAAGATGAAGCGGATGCTTATATTCTGAAGGAGACGGGGGCTGAGACCGAAGAGGCCTATTATGAGTTTGTTGAAGACAGCACAGAACTGGAAGTTATTTCCAAAGTGTTCGAACAGATGCTGGACGATATTGATTTGAAATATGAATGATTGATACAGAAATTTCAATCGCTACAAGACATTGCAGAGAAAGAGAAAGGCAGAAGAAGCATGATAGAAGATCAATTGAGCGAGTTCAGGAAGCTGCTGAAGGAAAGAGGACTTAAAACAACCTCACAGCGAATGGCTATATTAAAAGTGCTTCTGTCTCAGCCGGAGTGTCATTTGACGGCTGAGGAAATCTATGACCTTGTGAAAAAGGACTGGCCGGATATCGGCCTGGCTACGGTCTATCGTAATATACAGCTACTATCAGAAATGAACCTCATTGACAAGTTGAATTTGGATGATGGTTATGTACGGTATGAGATTGGTGAACCGAATCAGAAGAGTCACCATCATCATCACCATATGATCTGTGTCAGCTGTGGAAAAGTTTTTGCATTTCAGGAAGATCTGCTTGATAATCTCGAACAGAAGATTGAGCAGACGACGGGATTTGTTGTCAGTAATCATGAAGTGAAGCTTTATGGGCACTGTGCGGAATGCCGCAAGAAGGACGGAGCAAAATCAGAATAGATGCAAGTCTTGTTTCTTTTGAAATATTGTATGAATCCTGTGATTTAACGGAGGTGCAGTTTTTTGAAAGCAAATAAAGGCGTATCAAATGAAAAAATCAAAATTATCCCTTTAGGGGGACTTGAACATATAGGTATGAATATTACCTGTATTGAGTATGAAGACAGTATTATCGTTATTGACTGTGGATTATCCTTTCCGGATGAGGATATGTTGGGTGTCGACCTTGTGATCCCGGATGTGACTTATCTGAAAGATAATATAGAAAAGGTAAAGGGCTTTGTCATTACTCATGGTCATGAAGATCATATCGGCGCATTGCCTTATGTTCTTCAGAGTGTGAATGCACCTGTTTATGCGACAAAGCTGACAATGGGTATTATCGAACACAAGTTAAAAGAACATAATATGATGAAGACAACAAAGAGAAAGGTTGTCAGACATGGACAGTCCATTAATCTCGGCTGTTTTAGAATCGAATTTATCAAGACAAATCACAGTATCGCAGATGCTGCGGCACTGGCTATTTATACACCGGCCGGTATTATTGTGCATACCGGTGATTTTAAGATTGACTATACACCGGTATTTGGTGAGATGATCGACCTGATTCGTTTCGCAGAACTTGGAAAGAAAGGTGTACTGGCACTTCTCTGTGAAAGTACGAATGCAGAGCGCCCGGGTTTTACCCAGTCTGAGAGAACTGTGGGCAAGACGATCAGTCGCATTTTCGACGACCACAAAAAGAGCCGTATCATTATTGCAACTTTCGCATCCAATGTGGACCGTGTACAGCAGATTATCAATGCAGCCTATGAACATGGTCGTAAGGTTATCGTTGAGGGCCGCAGTATGGTGAATATCATTACAATTGCATCAGAACTTGGCTATATCAAGATTCCGGACAATACATTGATTGATATTGACACAATGCGCAACTATCCAGATGATAAGCTTGTCCTGATCACAACAGGAAGTCAGGGTGAGACGATGGCTGCTTTGTCAAGAATGGCAGCAAATACACATCGCAAAGTTTCCATTAAACCGGGGGATACCATTGTATTCAGTTCCAACCCGATTCCGGGCAATGAGAAGGCGGTTACGAATGTTATCAATGAACTTTACCGCAAGGGTGCAGAGGTTATTTTCCAGGATACACATGTTTCCGGTCATGCTTGCCAGGAAGAGATCAAGCTGATCTATGCTTTGACAAAGCCGAAGTATGCAATTCCGGTTCATGGTGAATATAAGCATCTGAAAGCCGGTGCGAAACTGGCTGAGACTATGGGTGTACAGAAAGACCATATTATGCTGATGCAGTCCGGAGATATACTCACAATCGGACAGGAAAAAGCAGAGATCACCGGTCAGGTACCGCATGGCTGTGTGATGGTGGATGGTCTTGGTGTTGGTGATGTAGGCAATATTGTATTAAGAGACAGACAGATGTTGTCCCAGAATGGTCTGCTGATTGTTGTGCTGACACTTGAGAAATATAGCAACCAGCTGTTGGCCGGACCGGACATTGTTTCAAGAGGTTTTGTGTATGTGAGAGAATCTGAATCATTGATGGAAGATGCAAGAAGAGTTGTCAGTGATGCACTGGATGATTGCCTCAATCACAATATTTCTGATTGGAGTAAGATTAAGAATGTGATCAGAGATTCACTGGGAGACTTCCTCTGGAAACAGACAAAGAGAAATCCAATGATCCTTCCGATTATCATGGAAGTATAAGGATGCTGTGGAGAACGTTATGATAAAGAAATTATTCGTAGGTACTTTTGGTGTTGCATTAAATGTTATCATTTATATTTTGGTGATTCTTTTGGCAATTCGTGTGATCACCTGGTCCTATGACTTTGCATATGAAGTTTTTGGTGACAGACCGGTTGCTGAAGCTTCTGAGGAGATTGTACCTGTTCAGATCAGTGATGGCGCCAGTACAAATGAAATTGCGGCCATTCTTGATAAGAAAGGGCTTATTAAGTATAAATATGCATTTATTATACATGTTGGACTGTCTCAGTATAAAGGCATGCTGAAGCCTGGCAATTATGAGCTGAGTCCATCGATGACGATGGATCAGATGCTTGCAGTGATGGCAGGATCAGGTACTGCAGAAACGTCAACAGAATAAGTCGGGGGCTGTGGCAGAATCGAAAGTTTTTTCGGTTCTGCAACAGCTTTTTGCATTGCGTGTATATGCAGCCTCTGCCTGAGCAAAACGGCAGTGGCTGATGATTTGGGTATGTAGCGAGACAGAATGAAGGAGAAAAGTATGATAGTTAATGACAGACTGACATCATATCTGCATTCTTTAGACAGCAGGGAATCAGAAATCATCGAAGCAATTGGCCGTGAGGCAAGGGCTGACAGAGTGCCGATCATCCGTCAGGAGACAGGGAGTCTGTTGAAGGTGTTGCTGAAGATGAATAAACCACAGAGAATACTTGAAATCGGAACGGCCGTTGCCTATTCGGCCATTTTGATGAGCGAATGTCTTGAGCCGGGAGCAACCATAACAACTGTTGAGAAATATGAGAAAAGAATTCCGATTGCCAGGGAGAATATCCGACGTGCCGGCAAAGAGGACTGCATTACATTGATCGAAGGGGATGCACTGGAAGTGATGGCTGGTCTGGAACCGGGATATGATTTTATTTTTATGGATGCGGCCAAGGGACAGTATATCCATTTTCTTCCGGAGGTGTTGAGACTATTGAAGAAGGGCGGTCTGCTTGTTTCAGATAATGTTCTTCAGGATGGTGATATTATAGAATCCCGCTTTGCAGTGACAAGACGGAATCGTACTATTTACAGCAGAATGCGGGATTATCTGTGGCAGTTAAAACATATGAAAGAATTTGAAACAGCTGTATTAACCGTTGGTGATGGGGTGACCATCAGCACGAAACTGACAGAATAGAGGAGAAAATTGACAATGAGAATACCTGAGTTATTAGTACCGGCCAGCAGTCTTGAAGTATTAAAGACGGCCGTGATCTTTGGGGCGGATGCCGTGTATATTGGCGGCGAAGTTTTCAGCCTGAGAGCAAAATCCAAGAATTTTTCTCTCGAAGATATGAAAGAAGGTATTGACTTTGCCCATGCGCATGGGGTTAGGGTCTATGTGACATCGAACATTCTGGCACATAACCAGGATCTGGAAGGTGTCAGAGAATATTTTAAGGAATTAAAAGTGATTCAGCCGGATGCATTGATTATTTCTGATCCGGGTGTGTTTGATATTGCGAGAGAGATTATACCTGAGATTGATGTGCATATCAGTACCCAGGCCAATAATACGAATTACGGCACGTACAATTTCTGGTACCGACAGGGAGCAAGAAGGGTTGTAACAGCCAGAGAATTGTCAATGGAGGAGATTGCTGATATCAGAAAGCATATCCCGGATGATCTGGAGATTGAAACCTTTGTCCATGGTGCAATGTGTATCTCTTATTCCGGCAGATGCCTGCTCAGCAATTATTTCACTGGAAGAGATGCCAATCAGGGCGCATGTACCCATCCATGCAGATGGAAATATGCGGTCATGGAAGAGTCCAGACCTGGGGAATATCTGCCGGTGTATGAGAATGAAAGAGGCACTTATATTTTCAATTCAAAGGATCTGTGCATGATCGAGCATATTCCGGAACTAATCGCAGCAGGTATTGACAGCTTCAAGATTGAAGGCCGTATGAAGACGGCGCTTTATGTGGCTGTTGTGGCGCGTACCTATCGAAAAGCTATTGATGATTATCTGAAGGATGAGAATCTTTACAGACAGAACTTGCCTTACTATCGTGAACAGATTGCTAAATGCACTTACAGACAGTTTACGACAGGCTTCTTCTTTGGCAAACCGACTCATGAGACCCAGATTTATGACAGCAATACTTATGTTAAGGAATATACTTATCTTGGCATTATCAATGGACAAAACAGTCAGGGAATGTACGGACTTGAACAGAGAAATAAATTCTCTGTTGGCGAAACGATTGAAGTCATGAAGCCTGACGGCAGGGATCTGCCCGTCAAAGTACTGCGTATCTGTGATGAAGAAGGCAGCGATATGGAAAGCTGCCCGCATCCAAAACAGAAAATCTATGTGGATCTTGGTATTGAACTGAGTGATCAGGATCTGCTTCGAAGAGCTGAAAAATCAGACAATTAGTTCAGCTGAAGGCGGAGCTTTTCAAGTGCTTTTTTCTCGATGCGGGAAACATAACTCCGGGAAATATTCAGCTGCTCGGCTAGCTCACGCTGGGTTGTTTCATGATGGCCGTAAAGACCATAACGACGGATAACGACAAAATATTCCCGCGGCGTCAGAACTTTGGAAAGAATTTTTGACAGCTTCCGGAGAGACTGTTTTTTATCCAGCTGGTCGATGATATCTTCATCCTCATGCTCAAGAATACTGAGAAGCGTGATTTCGTTGCCTTCTTTGTCTGTGCCGATGGGATCATAAAGGGAGACCTCCCGGGAAAGTTTTCGATCGCCGCGCATGAGCATGAGCAGTTCATTGTCGATACACCGGGCAGCATAGGTTGCCAGCCGGCTGCCTTTTTCAAAGTTATAGGTATTCACTGCTTTGACGAGACCGACGATGCCGACAGAGATCATTTCATCTGTTTCTTTGCCGGAGTTCATATATTTTTTGACAATATGAGCCACAAGACGGAGATTCCTTTCGATGAGAATATCCCGTGCGTGCATGTCGCCATTTTGATACTGTCTGAGATAAACGGTTTCCTGCGCAGCAGAGAGGGGCTGTGGGAATGACTGCATGGCAATGCTCCTTTAGCCGGCTTTCTATTTATTTTATGCGCAGAGAGAAAAATAGTGCTTTTCCAAAAAGCAAACAGCAAAAACAGAGGATTTGATCATGATACAACAATTTTATCCTGATGAATGGCTGGACTCAGCCTATGTCATTGATTATGAAAAACTTTACAAAGAGGGTTATCGAGGACTGATTTTTGATATTGACAATACATTGGTACCCCATGGCGCTCCGGCTGATGAGCGGGCCATTGCTCTTTTTAAGCGGCTGAGGGAGATTGGATTTTCCTGTTGCTTATTGTCAAACAACAAAGAGCCTCGAGTGAAGATGTTCAATGAAAAGATAGGTGTCTCCTATATTTTTAAGGCCGGTAAACCCGGAAAAAATGGTTATGAGCAGGCAATGAGGAAGATCGGCACTAACAAAAAAACGACGGTTTTCATTGGTGATCAGTTATTTACGGATGTCTGGGGAGCCAAAAGAGTGGGTATCCGCAACATCCTTGTGAAGCCGATCAACCCAAAAGAGGAGATACAGATCGTATTAAAACGACGATTGGAATGGATTATTCTTTATTTTTATAAGAAAACAATGAAAAAATAGTTGAAAAAAGTGCTATAATTTTATATACTATATTTAATTGAGTATTTTAAGGAGGATTTTATAAATGGCTACAATTACTGCAGGTGATTTTAGAAATGGCGTGACATTTGAATATGATAATGATGTATGTCAGGTTATCGAGTTTCAGCATGTTAAGCCAGGTAAGGGCGCTGCGTTTGTAAGAACAAAATATAAGAGAATTATGAACGGTGGTATCAGAGAGGAATCTTTCAACCCTACAGCGAAGTTTGAAACAGCCTACATCGAGAGAAAAGAAGTACAGTATCTGTATGATGATGGTGAAGCTTACAACTTTATGGATCAGGAGACATTCGATCAGTTCGCTATGCCTCATGAAGAAGTTGAAGACAGAATGAAGTTTGTCAAAGAAGAGATGACAGTTAAGATTATGTCCTACAAAGGCAAGATCTTCGACCTTGAGCCACCTCTCTTTGTTGAACTTGAAGTAACAGAGACAGAGCCAGGTTTCAAAGGCAACACTTCTACAGGTGCTACAAAGCCATGTACAGTTGAAACAGGTGCTCAGATTAACGTTCCGCTGTTCGTTGAAATCGGTGACAAGATTCAGATTGATACAAGAACAGGCGAATATCTGAAGAGAGTTTAATCCTTTAGAAGAATTTATGTAGGAATACAGACAGGGAGTATCGTCATTGGCCTGACATGGTCGGGTTTTGGTGTGCTCCCTTTTTTTATTAAATGCAGGAATCAGACATAGTCCGCAGCCTGCATATGGTTCATGTCTGATATTGGAGGTAGAATATGAAAGACAGAATAACAGGACATACCGTATTAACAGGACTCCTTGGAAGCCCTGTGGCCCATAGCATTTCACCGATGATGCATAATGAGTCCTTCAGACAGTTGGGGCTGGATTATGCGTATCTGGCCTTTGATGTCGGAACAGATAACTTGAAGACAGCGGTAGAAGGGTTGAAAGTGCTTGGTGTCCGTGGCTTCAATTTGACCATGCCGGATAAGAATCTGATGTGTACATATTGTGATAAGCTGTCTCCGGCGGCGGAATTGATCGGCGCAGTGAATACAGTTGTGAATGACAATGGCGTACTGACGGGGCACACAACGGATGGCATTGGTTATATGGAAGCAGCCAGAGATGCAGGCTATGATTTGACAGGCAAGACCATGACACTTCTTGGCGGCGGCGGTGCAGCTACAGCTATCTGTGTGCAGGCAGCCTTAGACGGATTGAAAGAAATCCGTGTATTCAATATTAAAGACCAATTCTATGGCCGTCTTGAGAAGCTGACAGCCAATATCACAGCCAGGACTTCCTGTAAGGTCACACTGCACGACCTGTCTGATGAAAGAGCGCTGTATGACAGTATTGAGACTAGTGATATTCTGACAAACGGTACTTCCGTTGGTATGGCACCGAATACAGATGCCTGCCTCATTAAGGATACAGATGTTTTCAGAAAGGAACTGATTGTGTCGGATGTTATTTACAATCCGGAGCAGACAAAGCTTTTGAAGCTGGCATCTGAAAAAGGCTGCCCGACATTTAACGGTCTGTATATGCTTCTGTATCAGGGAGCTGCGGCTTTCAAGATCTGGACAGGACAGGATATGCCGGTGGATATTATTAAAGAAAAATATTTTACAAGATAGTATAGGTGCACATTTGACGGACATACAAATAGTTGTTCATGTTTGCAATAATTATTAGAAAGCGTTATAATAATTATGTATGTGTTCAAATAGGTGTCATTGTTTTGGATATGTATAGATATTGTGAAATTAAGGAGATCTTTATAATGGGTAAATATTTTGGTACAGATGGTTTCAGAGGTGAAGCCAATAAACAGCTGACGGTTGAGCATGCTTTTAAAGTGGGCCGCTTCATCGGATGGTATTATGGCGCTGCAAAGGACAAGTCCTGCAAGGTTGTCATTGGTAAGGATACAAGAAGAAGCAGTTATATGTTTGAATATGCATTAGTTGCAGGTCTGACGGCATCAGGGGCAGATGTTTATCTGCTGCATGTTACCACAACACCAAGTGTGGCTTATGTGGTGCGTACGGAAGAAGATTTTGACTGTGGTATTATGATTTCTGCCAGTCATAATCCATATTATGACAATGGTATCAAGCTGATCAATGACCGCGGTGAGAAGATGACAGAGGACGTTATTGCTGAGATTGAGGCTTATCTTGACGGAGAGTCCGGTGAAGTGCCGTTAGCTTATGGTGATAAGATTGGCTGTACGGTAGACTATTCAGCGGGAAGAAATCGTTATATTGGATACCTGATTTCTCTGGCAACACGTTCTTATAAAGGCATGCGTGTCGGTCTTGACTGTTCTAACGGCAGTGCCTGGATGATTGCTAAGAGTGTATTCGATGCGCTTGGTGCCAAGACGTATGTGATCAATAACCATCCGGATGGTTTCAATATTAATACGGATTGTGGCTCCACACATATCCATGTGCTGCAGGATTTTGTCAAAGAGAAACAGCTGGATGTAGGTTTTGCTTTTGACGGCGATGCAGACAGATGTATCGCTGTGGATGAGAACGGCAAAGTCATCGATGGTGACCTGATTCTTTATGTATGCGGCCGATATATGAAGGAACACGGCAAGCTGACGAATAATACGGTTGTTACAACTGTCATGTCTAACTTTGGTCTTTACAAAGCCTTTGACAAAGCTGGCATTAACTATGAGAAGACAAACGTTGGTGATAAATATGTCTATGAGAATATGCAGCAGAATGGACATCGTATCGGCGGAGAGCAGTCCGGTCATATCATTTTCAGCAAATATGCTTCAACCGGTGATGGTATTCTGACAGCTATTAAAGTCATGGAAGTTATGCTGGAAGAGAAACAGTCTCTTGGCAAGTTGGCAGAACCTGTGACCATTTATCCACAGCTTCTGAAGAATGTCCGCGTCAGAGATAAGAAGACAGCAAGAGAAGACAAAGATGTCATGGCTGCTGTTGATGCTGTTGCAGATAAACTCGGCAGTGAAGGTCGTATCCTTGTCCGTGAGAGCGGTACAGAACCGGTTATCCGTGTCATGGTAGAAGCACCGGACGATGCAACATGTGAGAAATATGTTTCAGAAGTCGTAGATGTGATTTACCAGAAAGGCCACGCCGTAGCCCAGTAAAAGGTGAAAGTCTAACTCGAAATAGCACCCCATTTCCTTATTCAAAGCAAGCACACTCGCGTTGCCCAGCATTGGCAGCGGTACATAAGGCATTAAAAGACAATGCCTAAGTACCGGCCATGCTGGAAGCACTTGCTTTTGAATAAGGAAATGGGGTGCTTGTTTTCGAGTCAGATTTTTTATATTTAATTAAAAGTTTGTTGGAAGTCCAACGTCCGAGGCCAGTTTATTTCACCTGCTGAATGTTTCGGATATCCGGATCTATCAGTAATGAATAGTTTGTATGGTAGATGACGAAGCCTGGTTTTCCGCCGGGTGTTTTTTTGACCTGTTTTTTCTGGATGTAGTCGATTTCGACTTTTTCCGCGTCACGACCTTTGGAGTAGTAAGCGGCCAGTCGGCCGGCTTCTTCGAAGGTGCGGTCCGGCAACTCCTGTCCTTCGCTCTTGACAATAACGTGGGAGCCCGGGATGCCTTTGGCATGGAACCACCAGTCGTTGCCTGTGGCGAATTTGAAGGTCAATTCTTCGTTCTGGAAGTTATTCTTGCCCACATACATATGGAAGCCATCTGATGAGATATAGTGGAATGGCTTGCTGTTAATGCGAACTTTTTTGTTGCCCTTTTTTCCGGAATAATGGCGTTTGATATAGCCAAACTGAATCAGTTCTTCCTTGAGCTGAATCAGATCATCTTCTGAGACGGCGATATCAAGGGCAGTGCTAATGGAATCCAGATGTTCCAGTTCGTCTTTTGTTTCCTGAATCTGGACGGACAGGGCTTCCCATGTACGTTTTAACTTGGCATAGCGGTCAAAATATTTGACGGAGTTTTCATGGGCGCTTAACTGGGAGTCCAGAGGTACCTGGATTTCTTCATTCGTATAATAGTTGATACATTTAAGACTTTTGGCACCGGGTTCCAGACTGTAGCCGTAGGTGTTTAACATTTCGCCGTAAATACGGTATTTATCCTTCTTCTCAGTGTCCTTTAATTGTTTCTCCTGAAGGGCATATTTCTTGCGGCATCTCTCAAGGGCTGTTGTTACAATGCGTCGAAGGTCGGAGGATCGCTGGCGGATTCTTGTAGCCGCATTGCGGGCGGCGTAATAATATCTCAGAACTTCGGAAATACTGTCGAAATCCTCCTCCTGTAATTCTCCGTAACAGGTCAGCTGAGTAGAAGAAAACTCTGTCGGTGTGCCCTCATCGGAAACAATATTCGGCTGATAGCGATGCTCAATGATATCTTCTTTTAATTTCTCAAAGGTTCGGTAAAGATGTAGCTGTTCCAGTTCTGATAAAGCTTTGGTGCTGGCACCGGAATCAATGGAAGCCCGGAAACAGAGTTCTTCGGCAATCAACGGACTGATGCCGGTAATCATTGTGTAAATCGCTTTGCCGACAGGAAGAGGCTGGGCAAGAACTTTACCGATAAAGGATGTCTCATCCACTTCCAGAGGATTCAGTTTGTGCTGGGTTTCAGCGATAAAATACTGTCTGCCTGGAAGCACTTCACGGATGGAGCTGACATTGGCAGAAATATGTTTGATACTGTCGATAATGGTCATATCCGGCTGGCAGAAAATAATATTGCTGTGTTTGCCCATCAATTCTACAATGAGTATCTTTTCACAGACATCCCCCATTTCGTTGAGATGTTCAATATGAAAATGCAGGATACGTTCCAGTCCGGGTTGGGTAATGGAAAGAATCTTGCCGCCGTTGATGTGTTTGCGCAGCAGCATGCAGAAGTTCGGCGCTACAGCCGGATTCGCCGGCGTATCATCTGTCAGATAAATCAGTGGCAGAGAGGCACTGGCAGAAATCAACAGTTTGTAATTGGTACGATTATTCTTAATGCCGAGAATCAGAGCATCCGGTTCCGGCTGATAAATTTTATTAATACGTCCTCCCGTCAGTGTCTCCGAGAGTTCATATACGATATTAGATATAACAAGTCCATCTAAAGCCATATTGATGTACTTCCTTTCTTTTCAATTCAGATAATATCATACCATATATAAAGAGAGAGGGGCAAGGAACTTTTGCAGAAAGTATTGTTCGAGTACGCTTTTGGTGTTGACTTGTATTTTTTTGTGTTTTATAATAAAGTGTATATGTCCATATATATCCATCCGAATCGAAGGCAGAAGAGGATGGCATATGCAATACCATGAGAGCAGGTGAACCAGATGTTAAAGAGTATGACTGGTTTTGGGCGATGCGAGATCGCCGATAAAGACAGAAAGGTCATTGTAGAGATGAAGTCTGTGAATCACAGATATTGTGATATCACGATCAAGATGCCGAAGAAGCTGAGCTTTTTCGAGTCAGCCATCCGCAGTCTGTTGAAGAAGTATATTCAGAGAGGTAAAGTGGATATTTTTATTACCTATGAAGACTATACAGAGAACAGAAGCTGTCTGAAGTACAACAGGGAACTGGCAGCGGAATATATGGATGCCCTTCGCCAGATGTCTGAAGATTTTAGCATAGAGAATGATGTGCGGACTTCTGCACTTTCACGATATCCGGAGGTTCTGACAGTAGAAGAACAGACCGTTGATGAAGATGAATTATGGCATTTCCTTGAGCCGGCGATTACAAAGGCCTGTGAGGGTCTTGTAGAGACAAGAAGCCGGGAAGGCGAACAGCTGAAGAATGATCTGATCGCCAAGCTGGACGGCATGTTGGCGTATGTGGCTTATATTGAAGAACGTTCGCCTCAGATCATTGCGGACTACAGGGCACGTCTTGAGGATAAGGTCAGAGATTTGCTTGGTGACACGAATATCGATGAAGGCAGAATTGCCATGGAGACAACGATTTATGCGGATAAGCTTTGCGTAGATGAGGAGATTGTTCGTTTGAAGAGTCATATTGAGGCAACGAGGACAACACTTGTGAATGGCGGAAGCGTCGGCCGCAAGCTGGACTTCATTGCTCAGGAGATGAACAGAGAGGCCAATACCATTCTGTCAAAGGCCAATGACCTGTTGATTTCCAATACAGCCATTGATCTGAAGACAGATATTGAGAAGGTCAGAGAACAGATTCAGAATATTGAATAATCGGAGAGCATGCGATGAGCAGATTGATCAATATCGGTTTTGGCAATATGGTGAATGCGGCCAAGATTGTGGCCATTATCAGTCCTGATTCAGCGCCCAGCAAGCGGATTGTTCAGAATGCCAAGGATGAAGGCAGAGCAATTGATGCAACGCAGGGACGAAGAACCCGTGCCGTGATCATTATGACAGATGATCATGTTGTCTTATCCGCTTTGCAGCCGGAGACAATTGCCGGACGGTATCAGGGACGGGATATTCAGGAACAATTAACAGATATAGAAAAGGATGAGGAAGATGAGTGATCAGAAGAGAGGTATTTTGACGATTATCTCTGGTTTTTCAGGTGCCGGTAAGGGAACGGTTGTCGGCAGACTTCTTGAGAAGTACCCTGAGAGATATAAACTGTCCATTTCTGCAACGACACGCAGTCCGAGAAATGGTGAAGAGCATGGTGTGCATTATTTTTTCAAGAGTGATGAAGAATTTCAGCAGATGATTGAGAACGATGCATTTCTGGAATATGCGCAGTATGTCGAACATTCTTACGGGACACCTCGTCAGTATGTAGAAGAGAATCTGGCTGCCGGTTATGATGTGATTCTTGAGATTGAGCAGCAAGGCGCGTTTGCAGTAAAGAAAGCGGTGCCGGAGGCAATTCTGATTTTTCTGACACCACCGACAATTGAAGAACTTGAAAGAAGACTTCGCAATCGTAAGACTGAGAGTGATGACGTGATTGCATCACGGCTTGCCCAGGCATGTGCTGAAGCAGCGCATGTTGATCAGTATGATTACATTGTGATCAATGATGAGGTGGAGCACTGTGTGGATGCAGTGAACCGTCTGATTGAAACAGAACATCAGAGAACACAGTTTAACGGTGCGAAGATTCAAGAATTGCAGAGAGATCTGCAGCCATATAGAAAAGGAGAATGATACATGTTACATCCATCTTATACAGAATTAATGGACGCTGTTAACAGCGAAGTCAAAGAGGGCGAGCAGCCGATCGTCAGCAGTAGATATTCTATCGTTATTGCAGCTGCCAAGCGTGCAAGGCAGATTATTGCAGGTGCAGAATCTGCAGTTCCGGATTATAAGAACAAAAAGCCACTTTCCGTTGCAGTTGAAGAACTTATGGACGGAGATGTTAAGATCCTTTCAAGCGGCGAGGATGCGGATGATGAAGACGATAAGCCAAGCATTGGCGGTGATGTTTATGATATTGCCCTTGACGTCGATGATGAAGACATTTTTGAGGATGAGATGAAGGAAGATTCTGAGGATGAAGATGATGAGGAAAAAGAATCCGAGTCTGACGAAGATATGAGCAGTGAAGAGGACGATTACGAATAGTCCTGAAGAATACGACATCATAAGGAGGCTTTATCAATGGAAGCAGGAATTAAGAATGAGAAGAGTATTGTTGTAACAGAAGATGTAACAGCCAGCAAGGTGGGCAGCGGTTTATTACCTGTTTATGCAACGCCTAGTATGATTGCATTAATGGAAGGCACATGTGCAGAAAGCGTTCAGTCTGAACTGGCAGAAGGCGAAGGTACAGTTGGTGTATCCGTTGATATCAAGCATATTGCGGCAACACCGATTGGCATGAAAGTCAGATGCGAAAGCCTTTTAAAGGAAGTCAACGGCAAGAAGCTTGTATTTGAAGTGAATGTTTATGACGAGAAGGGTCTGATCGGCACAGGTACGCACAAACGTGCAATCATCAACAACGAAGCATTTATGGCAAGACTGGCATAATCAATGATCATTTGACACGGGCACACCGGCAGATCTGGTGTGCCTGCCTTTATACCTGCATGATTTGTTTCTCAGAGTTTTATAAAATTATCATATTCATTTAATTGTTATTTGAATTGTTTGGAATTAATATAGATGTATGCGCTTGCAGACAATGCTTTAACAGTGAATTTGAAAGGAATCAGATGTTTGGATATATTACAGTCAACAGGGCGGAATTAAAAGTTAAGGAATCAGCGGCATACGATGCTTATTACTGCGGTTTATGTCATGCACTTCACGGCCTTCACGGACGTGCCGGTCAGTTGACGCTAACATATGATATGACATTTCTTGTTATCCTTCTGAATGGTGTTTATGAACATGAAATGCATGAGAAGACGGGAAGATGTCTGGTCCATCCGATGAAAAAGCATACAGAGCGGTGGAATGATTTTTCTTCTTACTGTGCGGATATGAATATATTGCTGGCCTATCACAATTTGCTGGATGATTGGCAGGATGACAGAAAGCTTTCCCGTTATGCAGCTGCACAGCTGCTGTCAAAGACATATCGCAGCATCAGAGAGAAGTATCCGCGTCAGCATCAGGCAGTCGTTGATTATATGAAGGCGCTTTCTGTATGCGAGAAAAGTTGTTCTGACAATGTAGAGGAGGCGGCCTGCCTAACGGGTAAGATGTTGGCAGAGATTTTTGTCTGCCGGGAGGATGCCTGGGCATCAGATCTCAGACAGATGGGTTTTTTCCTCGGCAAATTTATTTATCTGATGGATGCTTATGAGGATATAGAGAAGGATGCCGTGTCCGGGAACTATAATCCTTTCATGACAATAAAAGATCACGAGAACTTTGACAGTGAATGTCAGAACATGCTGATGATGCAGATGGCAGAATGCTGCAGGGCATTTGAGCGTCTGCCGATTGTGCAGGATGCAGGTATACTTCGGAATATTCTTTATTCCGGTGTATGGGCAAAGTTTGCCTCAGTATATAATAAAAGAAATAAGGCAGGAGAGAACGAATGACAGATCCCTATCAGGTACTTGGCGTAAGCAGAGATGCCAGCAATGATGAAATAAAAAAAGCATATCGAAGACTGAGCAGGAAGTATCATCCTGACGCCAATATTAATAATCCGAATAAAGAGGCGGCTGAGGCAAAGTTCAAAGAAGTGCAGGCTGCTTACAATCAGATTATTAATGAGCGTGAGCATGGTACTTCAGGGCAGAGCAGTGCAGGTTATGGCGGCTATGGCTATGGTAATTCAGCTGGCGGCCAGGATTTTTGGGGCAGTTTCGGTGGATTTGGCGGCTATGGCAGTGGTTATGGCGGTTATGGCAGCCAGCAGCAGAATCAGCAGAACCAGTATCAGGATGAGGATTCTCTGAAATTCCGTGCGGCGGCCAATTATATCAATGCCGGAAGTTATACGGAAGCGCTGCATGTACTTGACAGTATTTCCAACAGGAATGCACAGTGGTATTATCTGAGTGCCCTTGCCAATGCAAGAATGGGAAGCAATATCAATGCCAAGGAGCATGCCAGAAAAGCAGTGGAATTGGATCCGAATAACATGCAGTATCGGCAGCTGCTCAGTCAGCTGGAATCCGGTGGACAGTGGTATCAGGATATGGGACAGTCATACGGGATGCCGACCATCAATGTATCAGACTGGTGCTGCAAGATTTTATGCCTGAATGCGGCATGTGGTTGTTTATGTCCAGGTGCCGGATGCTGTGGACCGGGCATATTCTATTACCATTAAAGCACTGCATTCCATATGACGGAATGAGAGGGAGACTAGGACGATGAAAGAGATTACATTAAATGGAAAGTTTATGGCGTCAGAATCCTCAGCACAAGAATACCTATTTGATGTGTTTGATTTTCCGGAATATTATGGCAATGATCTGGAAGGCTTTTATGATGCATTGACAGATATAACGGAAGAGACACATGTCACGATTATTAATCGTGAATGTATGGAGAATACTTCTTATGGCTCCAGACTTATGTGGGTATTTGAAGATGCCGCCAGTGACAACAGCTATCTGTCGCTGGCCTGGACAGAAGTAAGCTATGAAGAATATTAGAAATTAATAGTAGGAAGGAGCGACGCGGGACCTGCCAGAAGGGTGGGCATCGCGGCAGTTGATATGTCTGAAAAGAACAACAATAGTCCGGCAGACAACACAAAGTCGGAGAAGAAAATGACAAAGTATGACCTGAAGATGCAGCGTCGTCAGGAGGAAGAGAAAAAGGCAAAGAAGGAGAAGGCAATCATCAAAACAGGTTGTATTCTCGCAGTGATCATTTGTGTATGTATTGCTGCCTGGAAGTTCTATGATAATTATCAGGAAAAGCATGGCCCATATATTACAGTTGGCGATCATGAAATTCAGAAAGCTGAATTTGACTATTATTATTACAGCAGTCTGAATTCATTTGCTTCCACATATGGCAGTTATCTGTCTTACTTTGGTCTGGATACATCCAAACCGCTGGATCAGCAGCAGTATTCAGACACAATGACATGGGATGATTATTTCCAGCAGCAGGCAGTCAACCAGCTGAAGAATGTTTACGCACTGACAGATGAAGCCAATGAAAAAGGTTTTGAGTATGATGCATCTTCTGATTATGACGATATGGTCACTTCCATTAAATCCTATGCCCAGCAGCAGGGAGTCAGTGAAGATGAATATTGCAAGTCTGTATTTGGCAGTGATGCAACACTTGAAGGTATCAAACCATATGTAGAGATGAGCGGTCTTGCATCTGCTTATTACAATGATGTCAAGGACGATATCGAAGTCACAGATGACGAGATCAATACTTACTATGATGAGAACAAGGACAATTATGATTCTGTAGATTACAGAGTCTGCAAGATTGAAGCAGATATGCCGGAAGAAGAGACTGAGACTGAGACAGAGGCCCAGACAGAAACAGCTGCTGAAAGTATTTCTGAAACAGCCGCAGAGAGCACTCCTGAAACTGCAGTGACAGAAACTCAGACAGAAACAGAATCTGAGACAATGAGTGCGGAAGAAAGCGAAGCAGCCGCAAAGGCCGAGAAAGAAGCGAAGGAAGCAGCCATGGCAGAAGCTAAGGCTAAGGCTGACGACATGCTTTCAAAGATCACAGATGAAGCTTCATTTGAGAAAGTTTACGGTGATTATGCGACAGATGCATCTACAGATTCTCTGAATACAGGCAAGAAGAAATCCTCTATCAGCCCTACAGATGTTGCTAACTGGTTATTTGATGCGGATCGTCAGGCAGGAGATACAACTGTGATCGAAGATACTGCCAATAATGCATATTATGTTGTTTACTTCAAAGACAGATACCTTGATCATATAAAAACCGTTGATGTTCGACAGATTCTGATCAGTGCAGATACTTCATCTTCTGATGCGGCAGAGACTGACGAGACAGAAACAACTGCAGCTGGTGAAACAGAAACAGCAGAGACTGAATCTGCAGAGGCACAGGAACAGGCTAAGGAAGATGCAAAAGCAGCAGCAAAGATTAAAGCTGAGCAGATTCTGGATGACTGGAAGAACGGTGATGCAACAGAGGACAGCTTTGCAGAGCTGGCAAACACATACAGTGATGATTCCGGCTCTAACACAAATGGTGGTCTTTACGAAGCTGTTAAAGAAGGTCAGATGGTTACAAACTTCAATGACTGGATTTTCGATGCTTCCCGTAAGCCTGGTGATACAGGTATTGTAGAATCCGATTATGGCTGTCATATCATTTACTTTGTAGGAGATAATAAAGAAGAATGGTATGTGAACATCAAAGATACCATCACATCCAACAAGCTGAATGATTATATGTCTGATCTGACAGCAGATATTGAAGTGAAAGATAGCAGACATCACGTTGCATATCTGCATGAGACAGAGGCGGAAACTGAGTCAGCTTCTGAGACAGAGAGTGCAGCGGAAAGCGAAACTACAACTGCATCTGAAACAGCGGTTTCCGAAACAGAAACTGTTGAAACAGCAGCAAAATAATAAACGATATATTAATAATAACGAAATCCCCGGAGGAATTCCTTCGGGGATTTTGCTGTTTAGTATGAAGCTTTTGTTAGATGCTTAAGAAAATTATGATACTGTCTATGCGCGTGTAGTTATTAAAGAAATGCTGGACTAGTCATATGTTGCCTCCTGCATATTCGTTGCGGAGAGGTTTGCTCCGGCAAAGTTAGCTCCAAGAAGGCATGATCTGGAGAGATTCGCACCGGTAAGATTCGCGCCGCGAAGGTCAGCACCGAAAAGGTTCGCATAGCGAAGGTCAGCGTCAGAAAGATTGGCATCGCGTAAATCTGCGCCGGAAAGATTAGCCCAAGTAAAATCGGCCTTAGAAAGGTCGGCGCCGCGCAGATTCACTTCGGAGAGGTTAGCCTTATAAAACTTTCCATTAGGGAAACGGACATTTTGCATATTAGCATAAAAAAGATTTGATTCTGACACATTCGTATAATCATAAGAGATATCATGCCAATCTGTGCAGCAAAAATTCATGCTGCCGCAATAGTCATAGTATGAATCAGCGGGAAGGATACAGCCGGTGAAATCGGCACGCATATTTTCCCAGCCATCACAATCCTCTTCTTGCCAATGGATATGCTGTTCCCATATAATCTCACTCATTTCATCATCGGTGATATGATGCATCTGGCTTCCGTCTGTTCCGTTTTGGGCAAAACGAATCCATACAGCAGGTCGGAGAAAGACATCATCGGAGTTCCTGAAAGCACGTGAGAATTCTCCTTTTGTATTGATAATTGGGGCATCATAATCATTTTCCATAGTATGATTTTTAAAACGAAGAAACCAACTACATGGTTCTTCGGGGGAAAAGTCAATATGTCCTGCCAAATAACTGTAGCTGTTGTCATAACACTCAATGATATATGGTGGTGGTGAACTTAAACGGGTCTCTGGAAAGGGAAGATATTTTTCCACTTCCTCAGGGCTGAGTATAAAGACTTTATCCATGATGCCGGGAGCTGTTTCATATTCCTGAATCATCATTTGCTCTGCTTCGCTGAAGTATGAATCGAATAAGTCATTCAGACTGGAGCGGAGTGAAGATGTTTCCCATGTGGTATCCGATTGGCTGTAGCCATTATTCTCCAGACAATAATGGCTCAGAAGAAGCGCCCGATTATCTTCAATGGCAATAACCCGCCATTCGATAGAGGTTTCGTGCCAATCATATAATTTATATTCAGAAGGGGATTTTCGTTGGCTGCATGTTCCTAATTTAACATACTGCCCAACTTTAAGGTGTGGCTGTGTGTTTTTCATGGCAATAACTCCTTATTTTCTGCGGGTTAAGAGGCATACAGTTTCCATATGGGTTGTGAATGGGAACATATCAACCGGCTGAATTTTCTCAGCGGTATACTGATGTTTCTTTAAAAATTCCAGATCCCTTGCCAGTGTTTCCGGATTACAGGAAATATAAACAATGCGGTCCGGATTCAGGGAGATGGCAGAGGCCATGAAAGATTGTGTGGAACCGGCTCTCGGAGGGTCCATGAAGATCACATCTGCCTTGGCATTCTGTTCCTGCATTTCGTTTAAGAAGCGTTCAGCATCATTCTGATAGAAGGTAATGTTTCCGATATTGTTGTGACGGGCATTGTTTCTGGCGTCTTTCACAGAGGCTGGATTTAATTCAACACCAATAACGGATTTGGCTTTGTCAGCGGCGATGATGCCAATGGTTCCGATACCGCAGTAGGCATCTACAACGGTTTCTTTACCTGTCAGTCCGGCATAATCCATGGCTGTCTGGTAAAGAATCTCTGTTTGAACCGGATTTACCTGATAGAAGGCAGATGGTGAAATGGCAAATGTATGGCCGCATAATGTATCAACAATGTAGCCTTTGCCGTAAAGAGTAATATTGCGTTCGCCCAGAACTATGCTGGTATTCTGGTCATTGACATTGAGAATCACAGTTGTAATCTCCGGATGTTCTTTTCTGAGGGCTTTGACAAAATTATTCTTAGAAGGGAAAACAGGAGAGGATGCAACCAGCACAACCATGATCTCACCGCTTGTAAAACCACGGCGAATTAATACGTGTCTGAGGAGTCCGTAGCCTGAATCCTCGTTGTAAGTTTTAATCTTGAAAGATCTCAGAAGTACGCGGATTGTCTGGATAATCGCATCGGATTTTTCATCATCAATCAGGCAGCTTTCCACAGGGACAACTTTGTGGGTGCCTTCCTGATAAGTACCGGCGATGGCTTTGCCTTTTTCAAATGCAAAAACAGCATGTACTTTGTTGCGGTAATGAAGCGGGTCTTTCATACCGATGATCGGAAGCACCGTTCCGAACTTGCCCAGAAGCATGTTGGCCTGTCGTTGTTTCAGAGATAACTGTTTTTTGTAAGCCATGCCCTGGTACTGGCAGCCGCCGCACTTTTTGTGGACAGGACAGACATCAGATGCCTTTTTTGAATCGTTCTGTTTCGGAAAATTATGTTTTTCAGAGGCCTTGCCTGAAGATGAATGGTTTAAACCGGATGATTTTCCAACCGGCTTATCAGTTGCTTTTTTCTTGTTGTACATAAATATTAAACTCCTTCGTTGTCAAATGGCGGAATGAAACTTTCTTTGGCAGTTTCACCTTCCTGGATAAAACCGTTTTCAACACCGATGTCAATGGCGTAGTCAACCAAAGCATCATAATCGGAAGCGGAAATTGTATGATTGAGTTCCGGATAATCTGAAAGCAGTTCAGAAACCGGAGTAAATTGGTTCATGATACTGATATAAAGCTTGTCTCCGTAGGTTTCGTGGAGATAGTGAATGACTTTTCTGGAATCCTCCATGCAGCCGGGCAGTGTCAGATGCCGGACGATGATGCCCTTTTGAATGATACCGTTGTCGTCAAAGACGGGATCACCAGCCTGTTCATACATGAATTGAAGCGCCTGACAGGCCACTGTAAAATAGTCCGGTGCATGGGAATATTTTCTGGATAATTCAGGACTATAATACTTAAAATCCGGCAACCAGACATCGACATGATCAGAAAGAATACGCAGAGCAGTCAGAGAAGAATAGCCGCTGCAGTTGCAGATGATTGGCAGATGCAGTCCCTTTGCCTTGGCCATAGCAAGGGCCAGTGCAATGGATGGGGCATAGTGCTCCGGTGTGACAAGGTTGATATTGTTGGCACCTTTTGTTTGCAGTTCCAGAAAAATATCGGCCAGTCTCTCTATAGAAATCCTCTTGCCGCTCTGGCCGGCAGCAATGGCATGATTCTGACAGAAGACACAGCCCACACTGCATCCGGAGAAAAAGACTGCGCCTGAACCGGCTTTACCTGAAATACAGGGTTCTTCCCACATATGAAGTGCGGCCCGGGCAACCTTGAGATCGGCCGGCATATGGCAGAATCCGGTTTGTCCGTGTTGTCTGTCAGCTTTGCAGTTCCTGGGACAGAGCTGACAGGATGTATATAAATCTAATAGTGACATAAATCACGCTCCATTGTTCAAGTGCTGCGCAGATACGCGCAGTGTATAATTTATAAAAATGTTTTCATTTAAATACCTATGAAATTGTAGCACACTCCGTCAGAAAATACTAGTACATCGTTTCGCAAATAACCGGCCTGATCCGCAGACAAGTGAGGTATCTGATATTTTGAAAAGGATGTATATGATATATTCATTGGACAAAAGGACTAAAAAGCTGTTTGAAAGTCTATACTACTATAAAGGAGTTGGCGTCTGTCTGTAAAGACAGCGGAAAGGATAGAAAAATGATAGCTTTGTGTAAGTTCCTGTTCCTATTTGTATTCGGGGGCAGTATTTATTATGGTATTGAAATGTTTACCCGGGGATTTTCTCATTGGAGTATGTTTATTCTCGGCGGTATCTGTTTTATTTTATGCGGACGCCTCAATGAGAAGCAGAGGGGTAGATATACGCTGCCGCAGCAAATGTTTCTGTCGATGTTGATGATCACTTTTCTTGAATTTTGTGCAGGGGTAATTTTAAATCTGTGGCTGAAACTGGATATATGGGATTACAGTCGGATACCCTTTAATCTTTATGGACAAATCTGTCTGCCCTATGCGGCGGTTTGGTTTGTGTTAAGTGCGGCAGCTATTGTGGCGGATGATTATCTTAGATATTGGCTCTATGGAGAAGAAAAACCATCTTACCGCTTATAGTCGATATATTGTTATTAAATTATCATAATATTGTCGGTTATTGATAAATTTTATGAAAAATAAGTGGTATGGTGAGAGATAAAACCTGTCTTAAATAGTTCATATGCGGATAATTAGCATGCACACTGCATGTTTAGCTTTTGATACGGCGAATTTATTGACCTTTTCATAAAATCGTGCTATACTAGATATTGTTAAAAAAATATCTTGATTGGTTCAATAAGTAAAAGGGAGAATATTTGTAGAAGGAGGAAACAATATGGATTACAAAAAGCTTTATGCATCAAAGTTGTGTACAGCGAAGGAAGCTGTCAAGGATGTTACAAGTGGTGATTGGGTAGATTATGGCTGGTGTACAGGACATCCGGTTGCTTTGGATAAGGCATTGGCAGAGAGAATGCCGGAACTGGAAGATGTGAAGATTCGTGGCGGAATCGCATTATGGCGTCCGGCTATTTTTGATATTGAGAACCCGTCAGATCATTTTTGCTGGAATTCCTGGCATATGTCCGGAATCGAACGTAAGGCAGTGAATGAGGGATTTGCCTTTTATGCACCTATTCGTTATTCTGAACTGCCGCGTTATTATGCAGAGAATGTCGAACCGATCCATGTGGCGATGTTCCAGGTGGCACCAATGGATGAGCATGGTTTCTTTAACTTCGGACCAAGTGCTTCTCATATGGCCAGCATGTGTAAGCGAGCACAGATTATCGTTGTAGAGGTTAACCAGAACATGCCGAGATGTCTGGGCGGTTTTAATGAAGGTATACATATTTCTCAGGTAACACATATTGTAGAAGGTGACAATCCTCCGATTGCAGAGATGGGTGCAAGCAAGGCAACAGCGGTTGATGAGGCCGTTGCGAAACTTATTGTTGAAGAAATTCCAAATGGTGCTTGTCTCCAGCTTGGTATCGGTGGTATGCCGAATGCAGTAGGTTCCATGATCGCAGAATCCGATCTTCGTGATCTGGGCGTTCATACAGAGATGTATGTGGACGCATTTGTGGACATAGCTATGGCAGGTAAGATCAATGGTTCTCGCAAGAATATTGACAGAGGCAGACAGGTATATGCTTTTGCAGCAGGTACAAAGAAGCTGTATGATTATGTGAACAATAATCCGGAATGTATGTCTGCACCTGTAGATTACACGAACTGTATTCAGTCTGTAGCTGCACTGGACAATTTTATTTCTATTAATAATGCCGTTGATATTGACTTGTTTGGTCAGGTCAGCTCAGAAAGCTCAGGTACAAAGCAGATCAGCGGTGCCGGCGGTCAGTTAGATTTTGTTATGGGTGCTTATCAGTCCAGAGGTGGTAAGAGCTTTATCTGCCTGTCTTCTACATTTATGAATAAAAACGGAGAACTTCAGTCACGAATTCTTCCGACATTACATAATGGTTCTATTGTTACAGATACCCGTGCCAATACACATTACGTTGTTACAGAATACGGCAAGGTTAATCTGAAAGGTCTTTCCACATGGGAGAGAGCAGAAGCACTGATCAGTATTGCACATCCGCAGTTTAGAGATGAACTGATTGCAGAAGCTGAGAAGATGCATATCTGGAGACGTACCAACAAGATTCGCTAGTTCAATAAATACCTCATTTTTCAATAAAGGCTGTAGGATACCAGAAGATTCCCTGCAGCCTTTAAAATTTATTTGACAAATAATCTCTGTTCTGCTATCATTGATATAGTTTTAATGTAACGCATTGTTTTATAGATATTTTTGCAAAAGAGATGCTTGAGAACGATGACAGCATGTAGTGCTATCTGAGAAGGTTCTGAAGCTATTTTTTTGTGCATATACAGGAGGTTTGAAAATGGAACCAGTAAGATTTGAAGATTTAGGTGTAGATGAGAGAATTTTAAGAGCTGTGACAGAGATGGGCTTTGAAGAGGCCACACCGATTCAGGCCAAGGCGATTCCGGAAGTTATGACAGGACAGGATATTATCGGACAGGCACAGACAGGTACAGGTAAGACGGCATCCTTCGGTATTCCGATGCTTCAGAAGGTGGACCCGAAGAATAAGCATGTGCAGGCAATTGTCCTTTGCCCGACAAGAGAGTTGGCCATTCAGTCAGCAGATGAGATCCGTAAACTGGCGAAGTTTATGCATGGTATTAAAGTACTGCCGATTTATGGCGGACAGGATATTGTGAAGCAGATCCGCTCTTTGAAGACAGGTGTTCAGGTGCTGATCGGTACGCCGGGACGTGTCATGGACCATATGAGACGCCATACGATTAAGTTGGATGATCTGAAGATTGTTGTTCTTGATGAAGCAGATGAAATGCTGAATATGGGATTCCGCGAAGATATTGAGACAATCCTTTCACAGACACCTGAAGAGCGCCAGACACTGCTTTTCTCAGCAACAATGCCGCAGCCAATCATGGAGATTGCAAGAACCTACCAGAAGAATGCCAAGATTGTCAAGGTTGTAAAGAGGGAACTGACGGTTGCCAATATTGAGCAGTATTATTATGAAGTGCGTCCGAAGAATAAGGAAGAAGTCCTTTCAAGACTTTTAGATATTTACAATCCAGCCCTTTCTGTTGTATTCTGTAATACAAAGAGACAGGTTGATGAATTGGTGGAAGGTTTAAAGGGCAGAGGTTATTTTGCAGAAGGACTTCACGGTGATATGAAACAGCAGCAGCGCGACCGTGTTATGAATGGTTTCCGCAACGGCCGTACAGAGATTCTTGTTGCAACAGATGTGGCAGCCAGAGGTATTGATGTTGATGATGTGGATGCTGTTTTCAACTATGATCTGCCGCAGGATGATGAATATTATGTGCATCGAATCGGAAGAACAGGCCGTGCCGGCAAGAATGGCAAAGCTTTCACATTTATCACCGGCCGTGAGTTTTATAAGCTGAAAGATATCCAGCGTTATTGTCGTACGAAGATTATTGCAAAACAGGTCCCTTCCTTGAATGATGTTGCCAATGTCAAAGCGGACAAGATCTTTGAGAAGGTGGCAGGAATGATCGACGAGGACAATCTCAAGCCATATATCCGCATGATTGAGGAGAAGCTTGAGAAAGAAGATTATACAACACTTGATCTGGCAGCAGCATTTCTACGAATGGCACTTGGTGATGAAGATAAGAGCGTAGAAGTGGATGATTTTGGTGATACAGGTGCTGAAGACGGTATGGTACGTCTCTTTATTAATATAGGTAAGAATCAGAAGGCAAGACCGGGGGATATTCTTGGTGCGATTGCCGGTGAAACTGGTATTGCCGGCAGCCTGATCGGTACCATTGATATGTATGACAAGTATACATTTGTAGAAGTTCCGAAGGAATATGCAAGAGACGTACTGAACGCGATGTCCCATGCTCGTATCAAAGGCCGCAATATTAATATTGAACCTGCCAACAGAAAGTAAATGACAATTGCTTCATGTGAAAGTGGTGATTTTATGAGAGCAAATGGTGAATATGAACAGAATACAAGTGAGAGCAATCAGACACAAGTACATCCCGATGTTGTTGCGTATGTTGCATCCCATATGCCGGATCAGGACGATCTGATCGACGTGGCGGAGTTATTTAAAGCTTTTGGAGATCTGACGAGAGCAAAGATTATCTGCGCCCTGGCTCAGTCTGAGATGTGCGTCAGCGATCTGTCTGTGCTCCTTGAGATGAATCAGTCCGCGGTATCGCATCAGCTGCGCATGCTCAAGCAGGTGCGTCTGGTGAAGACACGCCGTGACGGCAAGGTACGATATTACTCATTGGCGGATGAACATATTCAGAAAATGTTCCAGGTAGCCTTTGAACATATTATGGAAGATTAATTGTTGTAAAATAATGGAAATTATATAAAATTTCATCAAATTCTAAAAAAGAACGTGCTTTTTTCAGTAAAAGATGCTATACTATACATACAATAGAGGCATGACATAGGGAAAGTAACGGGGGTTTGATCTTTATGATTAGCGCACAGGTGACAATACATACACCACATGGTCTGCACCTTCGGCCGGCCGGAGAACTGGCGGAAGAAGCATTAAAGTATCGATGCAGAGTTTCACTGGCACACGGTGATAAGGAGATCAGTGCGAAGAGCCTTCTTGGTATCCTGAGTCTATGTATCAGACAGGACACAGAGATTACGGTTGTCTGCGATGGTATGGACGAGCAGGAAGCATTGGAGGGCATGGTTCAGTTTATTGAACATTTGTAAATACGGATAATGATGAAACTGGAAGGACAGTCACAAGACTGTCCTTTTTGTGTTTTATCAGGAAGAATTTGTAAAAGCCGCATGGGCAGAAAGGATGGAAATCAGATGAGTGAATCTTATACAGAGAATGAAGAAGTATTTGCGGATATCGTGATCAACGGACGTATTTTCGGAAGTGACGGCAGGGCAAGAAATGGCGCATTGGCAGTTAAGGATGGGAAGTATCTTGCAATTGGTGACTGCGATGAGATTTCCAGATATATCGGACTGGATACCATTATGTGCGGTTACAAGAATAAATCGGTGCTGGCCTGCCTTTATAGTCAGGCGACCGGGGATAATGTGCATGAGATGGTGACGGCTTATCAGCCATCCGGGGAATATAAGATTATGTCCGGTAATTTGACGATGAAAGTGGGAGATCAGGTGAATCTGACAGTATATGATGAGAAAGTCGATGTTTACAGTGAATTGGAACAGAGTGAGTCAAAGGTTTTGATGAAGATAGAAAATGGAGAAATCATATACCGAAGAAGAAACCCGGGAAATAGAACTTGCGCTGGTACGCATTTCCTTCCATAAACGGCAAAAAAATAAGCCTGAAAAAGGCTTATAAAAGAGGGAGGCCGGATGGCTATTGGGGAACCATCCGGCGAATGTTATGAAAAAATCAAACTGCATAGCAACCATCTGCTTGATTGCTATGGTGTTATTATACGCATAAATTGTGTTCAAATTATGTCTTTGCGATAAAAGAAATATAAAATTTATTAACAAATGTTATTTTTTGGGGATATCCTTTGCATCATCAGTATGATCAGATTCCTTTTTTCCAAAAATCCTGTAAACTAGTATGTAACTATAGAGAATAATCGGTATGATCACGGTGCAGAAGATGGATGCTTTGAACATGTAAACCGCATTCGGATTGTCTGACATGGCAAAGACAATGGTTGAGCCATAGAGGGCCACAAGCAGTACAACGGCAATGATGGCAAAGATTCTTTTTATTTTCATATGCATATCCTTTCTGGAACTATTTTAAGTGAGTGATTGACTTCAATATGTATTGTATAACAGCCGCCTTTTATCCGTCAAGAAAGAACTGCGATCGGACAGATTTTGAACCCGAATAAAAAGAGCAATCATGTGAAAAGGGAAACCTCCGGGCTGTAAGTGAGCACCCGGAGGAAAAAAAGGGGAGGATAAGTACTCATAGGTGAGTCAAAAAATATCTTTTGTATCTGGAGGGGGGATTCTAATCGTTATCGATTAGAACAATAACAGTATATCCAGAAAAGAATAATGTTATACATCAGAAATATTGATTTGCAAAAAAGATAATGCTACAATAAAAAACAGCGCATTATCTTTTTGTTTTGGCAGGATACTAATCTGCGGTTGAGATAAAGGTTGTGCAGGTATACATTTAACATGAAGTTTACACAATAAGAGCAGGAAGAATTATGAACGAGAGATTTACATTAGATAGCACAGTAACAGAAATTTCTGAGAATGAGCGGGTCAATAAGAAATTGCCCATTTTTTTTGACCTTGCATTATGCAGTCAGATAAAATGGCCATTCTCCAAAATGAAATTGAAAAATATGATGAAGATGACGAAGTTCCCGGGACAGGAGTTGGTGGATGCCGCCAATTTTATTCTGGAGAGACGTGAAGCCGGAGACAAAATCACGATTCCGATCTGGCGGGGACTACCGGAAAATGAAGCTGAAGCAGCAGAGCATGTTGTGATGATTCCATTTATATCGGATGAAGAGAATCGGCCGGCCATTCTTATTTGCCCGGACTGGGAAAATGGGCGTCAGCGGTTGATGGATGAAGGCATGAAAATGGCGAAAACCATTTTTGAACTGGGATGTCAGGCTTTTATTCTGAATCTCAGAAAAGAGAGCGAAGCAGATGATATGGCTCGTGCTCTCCGTTTTATCAGGGCTAATCATGAGAAATTGCATGTGGAAGAGGATAAAATTGCATTACTGACTTTTGGGGAAATGAAAGCAGCGGCGAGAAAACTCTTTTTCCACAGCAAACGTATCAAAGATGTGACACATCGTTATGATGCTTTGAAATGTGAGCCGGAAGAATTGTGGATTATGGGGGCGTCTGATGAGGATGCGGATAAAACAGGGGTTTTCTTTTGCGGCAGTCATTATTCATTAGCAGATGACAGCAGAGAATGGTTGGAAACTCGTATCAGGAAACTGTGCGAAAATGCTGAAATAGAAGAAAAGATAAATGAAGGAGAGCAGGCAGAATGACAAAGGATATGACAGAGGGCAATGTCCTTGGATTGATTCTCCGGTTTGCTCTGCCTCTTCTGGTGGGCAACTTATTACAGCAGACATACAACATGATTGATGCGGCCATTGTCGGCCGTTTTCTGGGCACGCAGGCTTTGGCAGGTGTTGGCGCTACCAGCAGTGTTCAGTTTCTGGTGCTGGGTTTCTGTACCGGACTTTGCAGCGGCTTTGGTGTGCCGGTGGCCAGAGATTTCGGCGCCAATCAATTTGGACGTATGAGAAAAGATATTTTTCATGGTGCTTTGCTGACAGCGGTGATTGCAGTCATCCTGACAACAGGCTGTGTACTTCTTTGTCCATGGATTCTCAAGATGCTGTCTGTAACGGAGGATATTTACGGCAACGCTCGTACTTACATATTGATTATTTTCCTTGGACTGCCATTTACACTTTTGTACAACTTCCTGTCAAGCATACTGCGTGCGGTTGGGGACAGCAGAACGCCGTTTTTGTTTCTGGCCTTTTCAGCTTGTTTGAATGTGGTATTGGATCTGATCTGTATCATTGTATTTAAATGGGGATGTGCAGGTGCGGCATTTGCAACCATTACAGCCCAGGCTATCAGCGGACTTTGCTGTCTGATTTTTATTATAAAGAAAGTGCAGATACTTCATCCGAAGAGAAAAGATTGTCATTTACGGCCGGTTTATGTGAAAGAAATGCTGGTGATGGGACTGCCGATGGGACTGCAGTTTTCCATCACGGCCATCGGCAGTATGGTGATGCAGTCGGCCAATAATGGACTTGGAAGTATCTATGTATCGGGATTTACAGCCGGCATGCGTATTAAACAGTTTGCCATGTGTCCATTTGATGCCTTGGCCAACGGCGTTGCTGTCTTTTGCAGTCAGAATTTGGGTGCAGGTAAGATTAAGCGTATCCGAAAAGGTTTATGGCAGGGCGTAGGCGTTGGGTTTATTTATGGTTTATTGATTGGTCTGGTGCTGATTTTTGCGGGCAGGCCGTTGTCTATGCTCTTTATCAGTGCGGACCAGACGGCAGTGTTGGATGCCTCAGCCAAATATTTGCGTTGTCTCGGTTTCTTCTACTGGAGTCTCGGACCGCTCAGTGTCTTCAGAATGAGTGCCCAGGGAATGGGCTTCTCAGGAAGAGCGATTTTCTCGGGCGTAACGGAAATGATTGCACGAACCTTTGTCAGCTTTGCTTTTGTGGGAACATACGGATTTACAGCCATTTGTTTTGCAGATCAGACAGCATGGGTTTCAGCAACATTATATATTACGCCGGTGTGCCTGATGTGTCTGAGGCAGGTAACAAGAGAGCATGAAAGGCAACAGGCAAAGATTGCCGATTAATTATACGGACAAAAGGATAAAGGAACATAAGATAATGTCATTAGTAAAAGCGGAAAAATATTTACAAGAAAAAGGATTTCTGGATCATGTGATTGAATTGGAGGCATCTACAGCAACTGTGGCAGAAGCATGTGTGTTATCGGTTCTTGTAATTTAGTCAAAGGAATATATTAGAGAAATGATATGAATGGGTGTTATTATGGCTGACCAGAAGATTGAGAATTTGCTGAATCTGGCAGCAGGTTCTACAAATTCAGAGAAGGAGAAGTCGGAGAATCTTGGGGTAGGATTTGACCCGCAGAGAGATACCTGGGAGATTATTGTGAAGTATACCGGGGATATTCTGTCACTTGCCGATCGATACCCCGGCATTCGGATTGTACCTTTATTGGGTCAGTATGCCATTGTGACGATTGCAGAAGACCAGCTGGATGATTTTTCAGATGAGGAAGTGATTACTTACATTGAAAAGTCCAAACAGCTGGTCTTTACTGTTGTTCAGGGAAGGATTGCTTCCTGCATTAACCCAGTGCAGGCACCACCGCTGCAGCTGACAGGGAAAGGTGTTCTGACGGCGGTCATTGATTCAGGGATTGATTATACCCACAGAGATTTCAGAAATCCCGATGGAACAACGCGGATTCATGCACTGTGGGATCAGACAGCTCAGGGAATGCCGCCGGAAGGATATGACAGGGGTGCATTGTATACAAAAGAGGATATCAATAATGCGTTGGCGGCAGAAACAGCGGAAGAAAGAAAGCGGATAGTGCCAAGTGAAGACAGGAGTGGACATGGAACTGCGGTGGCGGGTATTATGGCAGGAAACGGCAGCAGTTCCGGCGGTGTCAACAGAGGAGCGGCACCTGGAAGCGAACTGCTTGTGGTGAAAATGGGAATGACAAATGAACGGGGATTTCCGAGGACAACGGAATTAATGTTGGGGCTGGATTTTGTCATTCGGGAGGCAATTCATGCGGGAAAGCCGGTGGCTGTGAATGTCAGTTTCGGCAACAGCTATGGGGCGCATGATGGCAGTTCGCTTCTGGAATCCTATATTGATACAGTGTCGCAGATATGGAAGAATAATATCATCATTGCTGCCGGAAATAATGCAGTTTCAGCAGGACATTTTAGGACGGTCATGATATCAGAAAAGACTCTGGATGCAGATATCAGTGTCAGTGAATATGAACGGTCCCTGAATGTTCAGATATGGAAGTATTATGGCGATGAGGCAGATATTGAAATTATCAGTCCTTCAGGAGAAAGCAGCGGACAAATCAAAAAGATTCTCGGCCCGCAGCGTTTTCGTCTGGAAAATACAGAGATTTTATTGTATTACGGTGAGCCTGCACCCTATTCGATCAATCAGGAAATTTATATCGACTTTATTCCACAGAGACAATATTTGGTGGGCGGTATCTGGACGATCCGGCTTCTTCCAGGGAGGATTATCAGAGGGGATATTCAGATGTGGCTTCCAACGGCGGGGGTTTTGAATCAAAATACGGGATTTCTGCGTCCGGATCCGGATCTGACAATCACTGTACCGGGAACAGCCAAGAAGGCCATTACGGTAGGTGCTTATAATACATGGCTGGATGATTACGCGGATTTTTCCGGGAGAGGGTATATGGGCGCTTTTGCCAGTGTGAAACCAGAGCTGTCAGCGCCGGGGGTGGATATTACAACAACATTGGCGGGCGGCGGTTATACTGTGGTTTCAGGGACATCCTTTGCTGTGCCTTTTGTGACAGGGGCGGCAGCACTGCTGATGGAATATGGCATTGTGAGAAAAAATGATCCGTATTTGTATGGAGACAAATTAAAGGCGTATCTGCTGGCTGGGGCAAGACCGCTGCGAGGCGTTAGTATTTATCCGGATATTCGGGTGGGATTTGGTGCACTGTGTCTGGAAAATAGTTTTCCTGATTAAAAGTTACTAAAATTAAAGCAGTATAGATGAAAAGAAGGCTGGAATTCGCATTGAGTTCCAACCTCCTTTTGATTTACGCGAGCAACAAGCCAAAGTCCGTGCTTGCACGAGACCTTGGCGACTGCCGTTTGATTAATTTTCCTTTTTACGCAGGCGATAACCGAGAACAAAAATTGTTGCTGCAGAAATACCCATTAATACGATAAACTGTGTTGAGTTGCTTTCATCACCTGTCTTAACAGCTGCTTTCTTTGCAGCTGCCTTTTTAGCAGAAGTGGTTGGCTTTTTCACAGTTGTTGTTGGTTTTGTAGTACTTGGTTTTGGCATTAATCCTGGTTTGACATCTGTTTCAGATGTTTCAGTTTCTGTGCTGTCCGGAATGTCTGTATTCTTCTCAAGGTTGGTTGTACGCCACAGCTGTGTACCATTGAATGGATTGGCTGTGCCGATAACCCAGTAATCATTTGTCTTCTCAAAGATACGAAGGCCATGGTTATAGCGGTCACCGAAACCATTAGTGGTTACTTTTTTGATGGAAACACCGGCGCTTCCGTTATCAGTGATCTCAAACAGATCGAAACCGGATTCGGATGTACGCATGTATTTCAGTGAACTTGCGAGTCCCTTAAGATTTTCCTTTGTCGCATATTTTATCACTGTAGCGTACAATGCCTTGACATTTTCAGGAATGCGATCGTTGATCTGATCGATGATATCGGACATGGCTGTATAAACAGTGACGAATGCCTCGATATCATTACTATCAACTAAAGAAGCAATGCTCATCAGTTTGTCATTGACTGTGACAAGCTGATTGTATAACTGTTCATCCATACTCTGTGGAGCGATACTGCCGTCAAGCAGGCCGCTGACCAGGCTATTTATCTGTTCATCTGTTAAAGTAATCGCATCGGTATTCTGATCATTGTCAGCTGAGGACTGTGCGGCATCATTCTGCACTTCCTGAATTGCTGCTTCCACAAGGACTCTGGCAGAAGATTCTGTCAGTGGTTCTTCAGCAGGACTGACAGCAACAGGCTGTGCGTCATCAAGGCTTTCAACAGCAACTTCGATATCTGCATTAGAATCAGCAGCGTTATCCTCAATGGCAGTATCTGTTTCAATTGCCTGGACAGCAATACCTTCTTCAGTCTGTGTCTGTACGGTAGCGGTGTCACTGCTGAGGATATTATCAATAGTGGTCTCGACAGCAGCTTCTGTCTCGGATTCTTCGGCTGCAATTGTTTCAGCAGCAGTTTCTGCTGATTCTGTTTCAGCGGAAGTTTCTACAGGAACAACAGATTCAGCCGACATTGAAGAAGTAACAGGTGTCTTAAATAAGAGTTTCAGCATGACTTTGATGTAATTAATCTGGCTGATCCATTCGTCCCTAGTCATTTCAAGAATATCGCCGTTGGTGTATTTGGCCAGTGGCTCAAGAAGGGTTGTGGTATCCATGGTACCGACATACATCTTGCCGTTATAAACGGTTGTCTGCCATGTATACTGATTCATATGGGTACCCATTTTCTTCAGCAGGGAATTGGATGTGTATCCTGAACCAAGACCGGACAGGCTTGTTGGGAAGGCTTCTGTCGGATCACCAACAACCTTCTCAATATTTTCATTCTTGTCCATACGATAAAGGTTGACAGACTGCTCAAGGTTTGTTGCCTGTGTGGTAAATTCGTTTTTTAGAACGAATCCCTGGAGAGCACTGGATACATCGTTGTAATCGCCGATATACAGGTAATCATTGTAAACCTGGAGTGTGCAGGCACCGGCGCTGACACGTTCGGTATCAAGACCAAATGGATATCGAGCACCATCTGCTTCATCACCGGCCAGAACAGACCATGTCCAGGCGTTCTTATCTGTGACATCACCGCTGCAGGTACCTTTGACAATAGCAAATGTCTGAAGTGTACCGGTAGCTTCGTTTTTGTTGTTCAGTGTACCCGTGCAGATAACGACATATAAATCGCCGTTGTATTCCAGTACCTGATAGATGCCGCCGCCACCGTTGACATCACTGCGATGATAAGCAGGGTAGTTGAACAGGTCGTTCATATCTGCGATCACACTGAAAGAACTCTGACCCTGAGATGGGTTCTTGGAAGCAACCAGGAAAACACCGTTAGTATCAAGGGCACCGGCAATCATGGCATCTTCATATGTACCGATGGCACGAGTGGAGGTAAAGACATTGTCCTTGACAAGCTGGCGGAAACCGTTAGTATCTACACAATTGTAGATGCAGGTCAGTTTATCATTGTTGGCAGGATCTACTTCGTAAATACATGGGAAACCATTCTGCACAGCTGTTGCATACGCAATTTCCTGTGAGGTCAGCTGCTTGCTATTCGCATCGATGATCATGCCTACGAAATAGAGCTTGTTGTTGAGTTTGATGGCACTTCTGAATGTGGGCATGATACCATTGGTCTCCTTGGACATCAGAATTCTTGTCTCACCGGTCTTGACATTGAATTTCACCAACATACCGCCGGCACTCTTACCGTCAGGTTCGCCGGTGTACATCGCGCCGTTGTACATGGTGTTAATAAGAGCAGCGGCAGCATCAGATGTCAGTTCACCTAAGCCTCTGTTCAAAATGGCATTGGCACCAAGGCCGCCGTACATGGTGTTGATGTAAACCCAGTCGCCATAGGAAGCCGATGCGTAGCTGTAGGATTGACCGCGGTCACCGTTGCCGTCTGCACTGACGCCCTGAACATAAGGGGCGATACTGCCGTTGCCTGTATAATCAACAATACCATCGGCAGTTTCTGTTGGTGAGTTGGCATGGGAAACCTTTTCGAAAGTCATGCCGTCACCGGAATAAGTATACTTTGGCGTAAAATCAGCTGCAAAGGCCGGAGCAACAGTGGCAATTGCAAGTGCGGCACTCAGTGCGGCAGCCAAGCATGTTTTCATAAACTTTTTCTTCATTTTCAACCAATGATTCCTTTCCTTAAAAAATTGAGTCGTTCTTTGTTAACGATATTATAGACACTATGTCTAGTATATCACATAAAATCATACAGGGATAGATAAATTTAAAAATTTTGGTACATTTTTCAGCGGCATTTAGAGACTGAAAATAAAAAAGCTTGAGAAGTAGGGTTGGGTATGTTAAGATGGGTATGGTGCAAATGAATAAGAATCAATGAGGCAGGTGAGATACGTGGTTAATATATATGAAACAGAAGGCGGCAAGCTGAATGCTTTGCAGGACTTTGAGGAAGGCTGTTGGGTCAAGGTGACAGCAGCGACCATGTGGGAGATGGAACCTGTCGCGAAGAAGTACAATATAGACATAGAAGATATGCGAGCCGCACTGGATGAAGAAGAGAAATCCCGTATCGTGCTGGAAGATGATTATACGCTGGTCCTGGTAGATATTCCGGCAAGTGAGATACAGCATGAGAAGAAGGTCTATACGACCATCCCTCTCGGTTTGATCCTTGCAGACGGCGCGATCATTACAATTTGCAGTGAAGACACCCCGATTTTGAATACATTTATTAAGAGCCATGTCCGATACTTTTCAACAAAGAAGCGTACCCGTTTTGTTTATCAGATTCTTCTGAATTCTATGACAACGTACCAGAATGTTCTTCGTTCTGTTGACAACAGACGACTGGCTATTGAGGCCCGAATCGGTGAAGAGAAGGAAGACGAGGCGGATCTTGTGGAACTGCATGATCTGGAGTCTACATTGGTCTATTTTGAGACTTCTCTCCGTGCAGCAGGCATGGTTATTGACAGGCTTCGCAGATATAAGCATATTCCGCAGTTCCCGGAAGATGAAGATCTGCTTGAGGATGTACAGGTCGAGAACAGACAGGCTATTGAGATGGCGACGATTTATCGAGAGATTATCGATGGTACCAGTGAACTGATGTCTAACGTTATCAATAACCGATTGAATAATACCATGAAGTATCTGACGTCCATCACATTGGTTATGGCGGTTCCGACGATTATCTCCGGTTTGTATGGTATGAATGTGGATACAGGCGGAATGCCTTTTGGCTCCTTGAAGATGGGATTTGGTGTTATCTGTGGACTGACATTTCTGTTATGTCTGTTTATTTTGTGGATATTGTGGCGTAAGCGAATGCTTTAGACGGAATATTGAGTCAGATTAGAAGGAGGCGTATAGCTTGGAGAATGACGACAAGAGAGTTCGAAAGAACCGGAAGATATCGAAGGATACGGAATCTGACAGAAGCCGTATTAAGAATATAACGAACAAAGTGCATCCGGAATATGAGGTTCCGAAAAAACGACCGGCCAGAAGAACCGAAGAAGACGAAGAAATGGCCAGGAAGCGGGCGGAAGCACGCAGAAAGAAACAGCATCAGGAACGGCGCAGGAAGATTATACGCAGGCGTAAACAGAAACAGGCACTCAGACTGGTTGCAGCGTGTCTGGTGATCGCGGCACTTGTGGTCACTGTTTTTTCTGTTAAGAATTACAACAGTGGTTCCAGGCATGACAACAAGGGCATGAATGCCTATGAAAGTGGTGACTATGATACCGCAGTGAACGAATTTAAGGAAGCAATTTCCTATGATGGCAGCAATGCGGACTATTACATACATCTCGGCATGGCGTATGTGGAACAGAAATCCTATGATGAGGCTCTTGGTTATTTCAACCAGGCAGAGGGTTGTGCGGAAAATGATGACCAGAAGGCGCTGCTGAATCGTGGCCGGGGGATTGCCTGTCTTTATCAGGGAGACTATCAGACCGCCATCAAATGGTTTGGGGATGCATTGAATATCAGCAGCCAGAGCAATGATATTCGGATAGATACCTTATATTATAAGGCAGAAGCCGAACAGAAGTCCGGTGATTATCAGGCAGCAGTCCAGTCCTATGGCCAGATTATTGATCTGAAGGATGATGCAGGTACAAGAATGCTGAGAGGTATGGCGTATATGCAGCTGCAGGATTATGCATCCGCAGAGAAGGATCTTTATGCAGCCATCAAGCAGAGCCGGAAGAGCTATACAGTTTACAGGACATTGTACAGTGCCCTTGAAGCTCAGGGCAAGGATGATGAGGCGAAACAGGTACTGAATGATGCACTGCAGTTATCCGGCAGCAGCAGTGAAGATTATTACAATCGAGGAATGATTTATGTAGATCTTCAGGATTATACCAATGCGGCTGATATGTTGAATAAATCTTACGACAAAGGCTACAAGGCAGCTTTGCTGGGACTGGGAGAAGTATCTTATACGCAGCAGGATTACGATACAGCGCTTACTTATTATGGGAAGTATTTTGATGAAGTTGATATCAGCAGTGTTGATGCATCTCTTGCAGCAAAAGCCTACAATCAGTACGCAGCAGTCCTGTTGGCCAAGGGAGAATATGAGAAGGCAGCACAGGCCTGTGAGAGCGGTCTGACTTATAATGACAGAGAGTCTGATGCAGCGTTATCCTTCAACTTGATCGTTTCATACGAACATCTTGAACGATGGGAGGATGCTTATAATACAGCCAAGACTTATGTCGGCAAGTATCCGGATGATACAAAGGGCCAGAAGGAATATCAGTTCCTCGAGAGCCGTGTCACACAGTAGACCGCCTGAGCATGCGTCTTGAATAACAGACAGGAGAGTTTATGGCAGATTTTTATGAGAATAAACAGGTAACAGAAGAAATCATTCTTGTGGGTGTTGCTCTGGGAGAAACATCGGTGACGGATGAGTCACTGGATGAGCTGGAAGAACTGGCGAAGACAGCCGGGGCAGTGACTGTAGGGAGATTGATCCAGAATAGAGAGATGATCCATCCGGGAACTTATCTCGGCAAGGGTAAGCTGGAAGAATTGGCATTTCTCATCTCAGAGACCCATGCAACAGGTATCATCTGTGATGATGAGTTATCACCGGCGCAGATGGCCAATATGGAGGATGTGCTGGATATCAAGGTGATGGATCGTACATTGCTGATCCTGGATATTTTTGCCCAACGGGCCACAACCCGTGAGGGTAAGATTCAGGTAGAGCTGGCACAGTTGCGTTACAGAGCCACCCGTCTGGTGGGCATGAGAAATTCACTTTCTCGTCTTGGCGGCGGTATCGGTACAAGAGGCCCCGGTGAGAAGAAACTGGAAGTGGATCGACGATTGATCAGAGAACGTATTTCACAGCTCAAACGGGAGTTGGAAGATGTGAAGCGGCACCGTGAAGTAGCAAGACAGCAGCGTCAGAGGAATCAGATCCCGGTGGCTGCCATTGTTGGTTATACCAATGCCGGTAAGTCCACACTTCTGAACAGACTGACAGGTGCCGGTGTTCTTGAGGAGGACAAACTTTTTGCTACCCTTGATCCGACAACAAGGAATCTGACACTGGATGACGGGCAGGAACTGTTGCTGACAGATACCGTCGGTTTTATTCATAAGCTGCCGCATCATCTGGTAGATGCATTTAGAAGTACACTGGAGGAGGCGAAGTACGCCGATATTCTGATTCATATGGTAGATGCCTCCAATCCTCAGGCAGAGATGCATATGCACGTTGTGTATGAAACCCTGGCAGCTTTGGATATTAAGGACAAGAAGATTATCACAGTGTTTAACAAAACGGATCTGATCCAGGATCAGGAAAGTCTTGTCAGCCTGAAGGATTTCAGGGCTGACTATACAGTGACAGCTTCGGTGAAGCAGGGAACAGGACTGGATGCGCTGCTTTCGACAGTGCAGACTATTCTGAGAGCGAATAAGTTGCTGATCGAGCGGGTCTTTGATTATGCCCATGCGGGTGAGATCGCGGTGATCCGAAAGTATGGTCAGCTTCTGGAAGAACGTTACCAGGAAGACGGCATTTATGTGAAAGCCTATATTCCAAAGGATATTTATGCACGGCTGAGCTTTTAAGGCTCAGCCCTTGCTTTATGAACGGGTGCGTCTGCTGTAATGATTGATTACGCGTCAGACACGCTGTGCCGACATGTAAAATGATTAAAATTAAAAGGAGAAGAAAGACATATGATAAAGATTTTTATTGGCGCAATTCTGGCGCTGCTTGATTTCACATTTACAAATGGCAGTATGAGATTCGGAATCCTGCCGGATTTCATTGGTTGTTTTTTACTTTATCTTGGTTTTAAGGATATCATGTCTGCCTATCCGAAGACATGCCAACGACTGGCGACAGCAAGGACAACGCTGCTTGTATTGACCGTTTATTCAGTAGTTCTCTATGCGATGGCGTTGACGGGGATCGGTACGGATATCGCATGGCTTGAGACGGCTTTATCATTGATTTATTATGTGGTACTTTTTTATGTGCTGTATCTGTTTTTGCAGTCTTTATATGAGATTGAGACTGATGTATCCGGTGATTTGAAGCTGGAGAAATTCAAGAGATGGTGGCGCTATATGAGCCTGTTTCAGGTGCTGATCTGTGTTTTGATCCTGGTACTTTGCTTTAGATCTGCTTCAGTGGAAATCTTGTTTGCTTATTATGTATGTGCGGTTATGGCACTTGTGTGCGAAGTCCTCTATCTGGTTCGCTTAAATGGTGTTTTAAATACCTTGCAGCGCAGGCATTAGGAGGCAATGAATGTACAGAATATTGATTGTGGAAGATGATGCCGGCATTGCTGAAGCGGTCAGCGAGCAGGCGAAAATGTGGAATTTTGAAACACACAGTGTGACAAATTTCAGAGATGTCATGGCAGAATTTAATGCATTTGATCCGCATCTTGTGTTGATGGATATCGGTCTGCCTTTTTTCAACGGTTATTACTGGTGCGGTGAGATCCGAAAGGTCTCACGCGTACCGGTAATTTTTATATCCTCTGCTTCGGACAACATGAATATAGTTATGGCCATGAATATGGGCGGTGATGATTTTATTGCTAAACCCTTTGACCAGACGGTGCTGATTGCCAAAATGCAGGCGATGCTTCGAAGAACCTATGATTTTGCAAAGATAGAGCATGTTCTGCAATGCCGGGAGGCGGTTCTTAATGTAGATGATCACTCACTGACTTACAGGGGCGAACAAATTGCTTTATCCCGCAATGAATATGGTATTTTAAAAATCCTTATGGAGAACGCAGGTAAGATTGTCAGCCGGGAACGTTTGATGGAACGGCTTTGGGAAACGGACAGTTTTATTGATGACAACACGCTGACAGTGAATGTGAACCGTCTCAGGAAGAAGCTGGAGGGAGCCGGGCTGAAAGATTTTATTACAACAAAATTCGGTGTGGGTTATGTGATTTTTTCGGATGAGAAAGGGCAGGAATGATGGAAGAAAAAATCAATTTTGTGAAGTGGCTGGGACAAAAGAAAAGTCTATTCCTGAAAGAGGGACTTTTTGCGATTATATTTTTTGTGACTTTTGCTTTGTATCATCTGCCCCTTGCTGCGATTTTTTATCCGATGTTGCTCTGCTTTGTTACAGGGATGCTTTTTCTTGTATGGGATTACAGAAAGTTTGCAGTAAGGCATGAAAGGCTGCAGCAATTGTCAGCGATGCCTTTTGATGTGATGACGGATTTCCCGGAATCAGTAAGTGTGCTGGAGACGGATTATCAGCAGATCATTGTTCAACTTCAGGAAGGACAGCGCAGGATGAAGGATAAGATGTCTTTTCAATATCAGGATATGATGGACTATTATACTGTCTGGGCACATCAGATCAAAACACCGATTGCAGCTATGCGGCTGACTTTGCAGAATACAGATTCATCCTTTTCAAGAAAGCTTTCTGTGGAGCTTGCCAGGGTGGAGCAGTACGTGGATATGGTATTGTGTTATTTCAGATTGGACACAGATACCAGGGATTATGTTATTGCTGTTTATGATCTGGACGATATCCTGCGGCAGGCATTGCGCAAATTTGCGGGGCAGTTTATCGGCAAAAAGATTCATTTGGATTATCAGCCGCTGAATGCACAGGTCATGACGGACGAGAAATGGCTGCTTTTTGTTATTGAACAGATACTTTCAAATGCACTGAAGTATACACAGCAGGGCTGTGTGTCCATTTATCTGGAATCACCGAAGATACTGTGTATCCGTGATACGGGTATGGGGATTGCAGCGGAGGATCTGCCGAGAATATTTGAGAAGGGGTATACCGGGTATAACGGCCGAACGGATAAAAAAGCCAGTGGACTGGGGCTTTATCTTTGTGCCAGAATCTGCCGTAACCTGGGCCATGGTATTTCGGCTGAATCGGAACCGGATAAAGGGACTGTGATCAAATTGAATCTGAATACAGCGGAGCGTATGTTTGAGTAGAAAACGAACAGCACTTCTTACAAAAGTGTAAGAAGTCTGTAAGGCCATTCGATGGAGCGGATGAAAAGAGTTTGATACAATAATCCTGTCAAAAGAAATGAACAAGTCATTCAATCAGACAGGAGGATTTTAAATATGAGTATTTTGGAAGTAAAAGGGTTGAAAAAGACCTATACCACCCGTTTTGGCGGTAATCAGGTACAGGCGCTGAAAAATGTGTCCTTTAGTGTGGAAGAGGGAGAATATGTGGCCATCATGGGTGAGTCCGGTTCCGGTAAGACAACATTGTTGAACATTCTGGCGGCACTGGATAAACCTACAGGCGGCACCGTATTGTTAGACGGAAGGAATCTTGCAGACATCAGGGAATCTGCTATGGCAGAATTCCGCCGTGATAATCTGGGATTTGTTTTTCAGGATTTTAATCTGCTGGACACATTTTCTCTGGAGGATAATATTTATCTGCCGCTGGTCCTTGCGGGCAAGAATTACAGAGAGATGCATAAGCGTCTGGAGCCTATTGCAAAACAATTGGGCATCACACAGCTTTTAAAGAAATATCCTTATGAGGTGTCCGGCGGTCAGAAGCAGCGTGCGGCGGTGGCCAGAGCGCTGATCACACATCCGAAGCTGATCCTTGCGGATGAGCCAACAGGAGCATTGGATTCCAAGTCCTCGGATGAATTGCTGGATCTTTTCTCAGCAATCAATCAGGATAAACAGACCATTGTCATGGTAACACATTCTGTCAAAGCGGCCAGCCATGCAGGCAGAGTTTTATTTATCAAAGACGGTGAGGTTTTTCATCAGATTTATAAGGGACATCATACACGTCAGGAATTGTATCAAAAGATTTCCGATACGCTGACTCTTCTTACGACAGGCGGTGATCGGGCATGAGAAAATCTTTTTATCCGAAAATGGCCTGGTCAGGCATCAGCCATAACAGAAAACTCTATATTCCCTATTTTTTTACATGTATTGCCATGGTCATGATGTTTTATATTATTGACGCACTGAGTGTCAGTAGTGTTCTGGTCCGGATCCGGGGCGGAGAAACAATGCAGAGCATGCTGAATTTGGGGAAATGGATCATCGGTCTATTTACATTGATTTTCCTTTTTTATACAAATTCGTTTTTAAATAAACGGCGAAGCAGAGAATATGGTTTGTACAATGTCCTTGGTATGGATAAACGCAATCTGGCACATATTCATTTCTGGGAAACGGCCATTATTGCAGGTATTTCCCTTGTAGCGGGGCTTATATTCGGGATTGTTTTTTCAAAACTTGCAGAATTGTGGATGGTGAATATTCTGAATGGTCAGACGGATTTCAAGCTGAGAATTGAAGGTTCAGCCATCAGGGAAACTATTCTGGTTTTTCTTGTTATTTTTATTCTGATTCTGTTGAGTGCTTTAAGAAAAATGACCATGGCCAGTCCAATGGAATTGCTGAGAAGCGAACATACCGGTGAAAAACCGCCGAAGGGCAATTGGTTACTGGCGTTGGTTGGTGTTGTGGTGCTTGCCATTGCTTATGGTCTGGCGGTAACAATCGAAGACCCGGTTGTGGCTTTGGCATGGTTTTTTGCTGCGGTTATTCTTGTTATCGTAGCAACGTATCTGCTTTTTATTGCCGGATCAGTAACCCTATGCCGGATTTTGCAGAAGAATAAAGGTTTTTATTATAGAAAACAACATTTTATATCTATTGCCTCAATGAGTTATCGTATGAAGCGAAATGGCGCCGGTCTGGCTTCCATTTGTGTACTGAGCACTATGGTGCTGGTGATGCTTTCATCAACCATCTGTCTTTATGCCGGAGTAGAGAGCATTATGCGTGAGCGTTATCCGAGAGACCTGTCCTATGAGGTTCATGTCAGTGCACCAAAATATCTGAATGAAGAAAATGAGGCTAATTGGCGTCAGCTGATGGAAGAGACGCTTCACGAAAGCCATCTGACAGCTTCCGATGTTCTGGAATATACATCCGCTTTTTTTTATGGGAAGCTTGAAGGTCATAATTTCAGAATGAAAGATGAGTTGATGGATATGGAAACGAATGAATCAACAGCTTTCAATGTCGATGAAGTTTATGTGGCGCCGCTCAGTGTATATAATCGTGTGACCGGGGAAAAAGAGACACTCGATGCGGGTGAAGCGCTTGTTGCTGTGTATGGCGGCTCTTATGAAAATAATACAGACATATTATCCATTCACAATGACATTCAGTTGAATGTAAAAAAGGTAATTTCAAATTTTAAGGCGATTCATATGGATGGTGCAGTATCAACAAAAGTTTACTATATTTTTGTGCCGGATTTTGATGAGGTGGCAGAAAAACTGGCTCAGTATAATATGGCTCAGTATACGACAGAAAATATGGAAAACGTCTATTTTAAATGCTATTACGGCTGTAATTTAGACGGCAGTGATGACGCACAGATGGCTGCAGAGGGTATATTAAATAATAAATTTGCCGCCCTTAATGCATCACAGCAGGAAGGTATTGATTATGTCAGTTATGAAAGCTATGCCTTTAATAAAGAGAGCTTTTACGGTACGTTTGGCGGATTGCTGGTACTTGGCATTCTGCTCGGAATTGTCTTTGTCTTTGCGGCTATACTGATTATGTATTACAAGCAGGTGACGGAAGGGTATGAGGATCAGTCGGGATTCGTCGTTATGCAGAAAGTCGGCATGACGAAGAAAGATATCCGGCAGAGTATTAATTCACAGATATTGATTGTTTTCTTTGCACCGCTTTTGCTGGCAGGTTTACATTTGCTTTTTGCTTTCCCGATGATTTCTAAATTGCTGTTGTTGTTTGGGTTGAATCGGACACAGTTTCTGGCAATGGTGGCACTGGGATGTTATCTGATGTTTGCAGTGTGCTATATTATCGTTTACAAAATGACATCCGGAGTTTATTATCGGATTGTAAGTGTCAATAACAAGTAAATTTGGTGGCGTGTGTTCTGTTTTGGACACACGCTTGTTACTTGGCAGATGGTTCATTTCATGTTATCATAAAGAAAGTAAATATCTATGAAGCTATGGTTGTTATGTCTATTGCGAAAGCGTAATAGTATTGAGAAAATATGAGTAAAGATAAGACAAAAAGAAACACAGCTTATTTTCACCTCCCTGGGCTGTTTGAATTTTATGAATTGTATCGTATTTTTCTGTCCTTATTCCATGAGCACAGAGAATACTTTTATGACTGGTGTGAGATTGGCTCTATCTACGGAGCACCATCGGATTGCATCTGGGGCGGCGGCCGTGTGGAAGATGAAACCTGTGATCCGAGTGATGCTTTAGCCCTTATGCAGAAATATGGCATCTCGGCAAGGCTTACTTTCAGTAATTCCCTGCTGAGAAAAGAGCATCTTTCAGATAAAAGATGTAATACTTTATGTGCATTGTTTTCAGAGAGCAGCCGTGTACAGAATGGCGTGATCATTCATTCGGAGCTGCTGCTGAATTACCTGAAAGAGAATTACCCGAAATTATACTTCATTTCTTCTACAACAAAAGTGCTGACGGATTTTGAGGCATTCCGGCATGAGGTGGAGCGCGATGATTTTCGCTATGTTGTGCCGGATTTTCGTTTAAATAAACAGATGGATCAGCTGGATACATTGACACAGATACAGAAAGATAAAGTGGAGTTTTTGTGCAATGAATGCTGCTGGTTTGGCTGTAAGGACAGGAGAAACTGCTATGAAGCGGTCAGCCGCAGGAATCTTGGTGTAAATGCACTGGAACATCACTGTAAGGCGCCTGCCGCTGAGCAGGGCTATCGGTTTTCAAAGGCAATGACGAATCCGGGATTTATAGGGATTGATGATATCCAAAATATCTATATACCTATGGGCTTTTCCAATTTTAAGATCGAAGGGCGGGGGCTTGGCAGTGCACTAGTTCTGGAATTTCTGTTATACTACATGACAAAGCCAGATTATCAGTTGAACGTCAGAGAAGCCATTTATCTGGATAATATGCTGGATCTATTTTAATAGCATGCTATTGATAATTTAATAATAGCGTGCTATTATTTTGAATAAAAACATCCCTGAAACATTTGGCGATGCGCCTGTTTCAGGGATGTTTTATTTCCTTCTGCCATCAGATATTACTGAGACATTTTTATTTATTTATCAGCGTTTTTGTTGGCTACTTCAGCCATTTTCATTGCACGTACTTTTAATGGCAGACCGAACAGTGTGATGAATCCATCTGCATCGTGGTGGTCATAGAGGTCACCTGTTGTGAAAGATGCAAGAGATTCGCTGTACAGTGAATATGGGGAAGTAGTACCGGCTTTGATGATATTGCCTTTGTAAAGTTTGAATTTAACTTCACCTGTCACATATTCCTGAGTGGATTCAACAAATGCCTGAATTGCTTCACGTAATGGTGTGAACCATTTGCCTTCGTAGCATACCTGAGCCAGTTTGTTGCCCATTTCTTTCTTAACTTCTGCAGTTGCACGGTCAAGAACCAGTTCTTCCAGCTGCTGATGTGCTTCCATAAGAATTGTACCACCCGGTGTTTCATAAACACCACGGGATTTCATACCTACAACACGGTTTTCAACGATATCAACAATACCGATACCATGTTTGCCACCAAGTTCATTCAGCGTACGGATGATATCAGCCACTTTCATTTCTTTGCCGTTGACAGAAGTAGGAACACCCTTTTCAAATGTCATTGTGACATATTCCGGTTTGTCAGGTGCTTTTTCCGGTGGAGTTGTGAGCACAAGTACATGATTGTAGTTTGGCTCAAGAGATGGATCTTCCAGTTCAAGGCCTTCATGGCTGATGTGCCATAAGTTACGGTCACGGCTGTAGCTGCTGTCTGCGGAGAATGGAAGGTCGATGCCGTGTGCTTTACAGAAATCGATTTCATCCTGACGGGACTGCATTTTCCATACATCTGTCATACGCCATGGAGCGATAATCTTGATGTCAGGAGCCAGTGCTTTGATACCAAGTTCGAAACGAATCTGGTCATTACCTTTACCTGTTGCCCCATGACAGATCGCAACAGCATTTTCTTTTCTTGCAATTTCAACAAGCTTCTTGGCGATGCCAGGACGAGCCATGGAAGTACCAAGTAAATATTTGTTCTCATAAATTGCATTGGCCTGAACACAAGGAACGATATAGTCTTCACAGAATTCATCAACGATATCTTCGATGTATAATTTGGAAGCGCCGCTCATCTTGGCTCTTTCTTCAAGACCGTTTAATTCTTCGCCCTGACCAACATTGATACAGCAGCAGATAACTTCATAATCAAATGTTTCCTTTAACCATGGGATAATGGCTGTAGTGTCAAGACCGCCTGAGTATGCTAAAACAACTTTCTCTTTCATTTGTAAAATCCTCCTATATAAAAAACATGTTCATTCATTTGTGATGATGTGTTCGCTAAAGTGTATATTTCTTGCGAGCACTCAATTAATATACACCAGAAGTATGAATAATGCAATAGTTTTTTTGTAAAAAATGTATTTTTATTAATTTTGCATGCATAATTATGAATATTTTTTTGATTTTTGTACTTTACTTAATTGAAGATATGTATTAATATAGATAGGTGTTGAACGAAAAATGAATAAACTGCCTTTTAGCGGTTTAAGATAAAGGAGTTATGAAAAATGATTAAAGCAGGAATTATCGGTTCCACCGGTTATGCCGGTCAGGAACTGGTTCGTCTTCTGATGCAGCATCCGGATGTTGAGATTGTCTGGTATGGCTCAAGAAGTTATATTGATCAGCAGTATGCAGATGTCTTTCAGAATATGTTTCAGATTGTAGATGCCAAGTGCATGGATGACAACATGGATGCACTGGCAGATGCGGCAGATGTTATCTTTACAGCAACACCACAGGGCTTATGTGCCTCTCTTGTGAATGAGGATGTTTTAAATAAAGTAAAGATTATTGACCTCAGCGCAGATTTCCGTATTAAAGATGTAGAAGTTTATGAGAAATGGTACGGCATTAAACACAAGAGTCCTTCCTATATTAAAGAGGCTGTATACGGACTCTGTGAGATCAATCGTGAAGACATCAAGGGTGCAAGACTGATCGCCAATCCGGGATGTTATACAACATGTTCTATTTTGACATGCTATCCACTAGTAAAGGAAGGCCTCATTGACCCGAATACCATTATCGTTGATGCCAAGTCCGGTACATCCGGTGCAGGCCGCGGTGCCAAGACGGCTAATCTTTTCTGTGAAGTGAATGAGAATATGAAGGCTTATGGCGTCGCAACACACAGACATACACCTGAGATTGAAGAACAGCTCGGTTATGCAGCCGGTTATCCGATCACCATCAACTTTACACCGCATCTTGTACCGATGAACAGAGGTATTCTGGCTACAGCGTATGCTTCTTTGAAAGAGGGCGTGACAGAAGAGCAGATCAGAGCGGCTTATGACAAATATTATGCCAATGAGAAGTTTGTCCGTGTACTGAAACCGGGTGTATGTCCTGAGACACGCTGGGTAGAAGGCAGCAATTATGTGGATGTCAACTTCAAAGTGGACCTGAGAACACACCGTGTTATTATGATGGGTGCCATCGACAACCTTGTCAAAGGCGCAGCCGGACAGGCAGTTCAGAACATGAACCTTGCCTTTGGCCTGGATGAGAGCACAGGTCTGAACCTTGTGCCTATGTTCCCATAAGAAAATGAAGGTAGAATATTAGAATGAATGATATTATAATAAGAACAATGACGATTGATGACTATGATCGTGTGGCGGCGCTCTGGGCCGGTATCAAGGGCTTTGGTATCCGAAGCATTGATGATTCCAGAGAGGGCATTGAGCGATTTCTTCGCAGAAATCCCAACACCAGTGTGGTGGCGGAGATGGATGGCAAGCTTGTGGGTTCCATTCTCTGCGGACATGATGGCCGTCAGGGCTGTCTGTATCATGTTTGTGTGGATGCTTCATACAGACAGCATGGCATTGGGCGTAAGCTTGTAGCCAAAGCGATTGAAGCATTGAAGGCAGAGCAGATTAATAAAGTCTATCTGATCGCATTTACAAGAAACGAGGGCGGTAATGCCTTTTGGAAAAAGGTCGGCTGGCAGTGTCAGGATGATCGGAATTATTATGATCTGAACCTGAACGAGGCCAACATGACTGTGTTTAATGAATAAAAGAGGTGGCAGGAAATGGAATATATTGAAGGCGGCGTGACAGCAGCAAAAGGATTTAAGGCTTCCAGTGCGGCTGCAGGCATCAAATACCAGGGGCGTACAGATATGGCCATGATCTATAGTGATGTACCATGTGTGGCTGCAGGCACTTTTACATCCAACATTGTAAAGGCTGCTCCGGTGAAATGGGATAGACAGGTTGTATATGAATCCGAACATGCGCAGGCAGTCATTTGCAACAGTGGTATTGCCAATGCCTGTACAGGTGTGCAGGGAATGGCTTACTGCGAAGCAACAGCAGCGAAGGCTGCGGAAGTCCTTGGTATTCAGAAAGATGCTGTATTGGTGGCATCCACAGGTGTTATCGGTATGCAGCTGAAAATGGACAGAATTGAAGCAGGGATTGATATGCTGGCACCTGCTCTTGACGGCAGTATCGACGCTGGTCATCTGGCAGCAAAAGCCATTATGACCACAGATACTGTTCCGAAGGAAGTCGCTGTGACCTTTGAGATTGGCGGTAAGAAAGTGACCATAGGCGGCATGTGCAAAGGCTCTGGAATGATTCATCCGAATATGTGTACCATGCTTGGTTTTATTACAACAGATGCCAACATTTCCAAAGCACTGCTTCAGGAAGCACTCAGCGAAGATATCAAGGATACTTACAATATGGTTTCTGTTGATGGCGATACATCTACTAATGATACGGTGCTGCTTTTGGCGAATGGTCAGGCAGGCAATCCTGTGATCGATACAAAGAATGAAGATTACAAAGCTTTCTGTGAAGCACTTCATGCAGTGAATGCATGTCTCTGCAGAAAGATTGCAGGAGACGGCGAGGGTGCATCTGCACTCTTTGAAGTGAAGATCATCGGTGCCGAAACAAAGGAACAGGCAGTAACATTGAGCAAGTCTGTTGTGACATCCAGTCTTGTTAAGACAGCTATCTGCGGCCATGATGCCAATTGGGGCCGTATTCTGTGCGCAATGGGTTATTCAGGCGCACAGTTTGATCCTGAAAAAGTGGATCTGTTCTTTGAAAGTGCAGCCGGCAAGATTCAGATCATGAAAGACGGCGTGGCTGCGGATTACAGTGAAGAAGATGCAACAAAGATTCTTTCCGAGCCTGAGGTAACTGCGATTGCAGATATCAAGATGGGTAATCAGGAAGCTATAGCCTGGGGCTGCGATCTGACGTATGATTATATTAAGATTAATGCGGATTACCGTTCATAATTAACGGGGAAAAGGAGAAATAGAAAAATGGAAAAGGATATGAATCAGTATCTTTCAAAGGCTGAAGTACTGATTGAGGCTTTGCCTTATATTCAGCGATTCAACCGTAAGATTATCGTGATCAAATACGGCGGCAGTGCGATGATGAATGACGAACTGAAGAAGAATGTCATCGCCGATGCTGTTTTATTAAAACTTGTCGGATTCAAGCCAATCATCGTTCACGGTGGCGGCAAAGAAATCAGCCGTTGGGTGAATAAAGTAGGTATGGAAGCACGTTTTGTCAATGGCCTTCGTGTGACGGATGCGCCAACTATGGAAATAGCAGAAATGGTTCTGAATAAGGTGAATAAGAGCCTTGTCCAGATGGTTCAGGAACTGGGTGTCAAAGCAGTTGGTATCAGCGGCAAGGACGGCGGCCTTCTGAAGGTAAAGAAGAAATACTCCAATGGAGAGGATATCGGTTTTGTAGGTGAGATTACAGAAGTTACACCGAAGATTCTCTACGATTTACTGGAGAAGGATTTCCTTCCAATCGTATGCCCGATCGGTATGGATGAAGATTACAATACTTACAATATCAATGCGGATGATGCTGCATGTGAGATTGCAAAGGCTGTGAATGCAGAAAAACTGGCTTTCCTCACCGATATTGAAGGTGTTTACAAGGATCCGGAGGATCCGGATACACTGATTTCAGAGCTGACATGTGAAGAAGCCCATGCACTGATTGAAGAAGGGTTTATCGGAGGCGGTATGCTGCCGAAGCTCAACAACTGTATTGAGGCAATTGAAAACGGCGTTTCACGCGTACATATTCTGGATGGACGTATACCGCATTGCCTCCTTCTGGAAATCTTTACAAACAAAGGTATTGGTACTGCAATTTTGGGCAGTGAAGAAAGCAGGTATTATCATGAACAATAAAGAAATTATGGATTATGCAGAAGAGGCGATCATTCATACATATAATCGTTTTCCTGTTGTGCTTGATCACGGTGACGGCGTTTATCTTTATGATGTGGAAGGCAAGAAGTATCTTGACTTTGCAGCCGGGATTGCTGTATGTGCGTTTGGTTACAATGTCAAAGAATACAATGATGCCCTGAAGGCTCAGATAGACAAAATGATCCATGTGTCCAATTTGTACTATACACAGCCTATGGCAGAAGCGGCACACAAGCTGGTGAATGCCTGCGGCCTTAAAAAGGTATTCTTTACCAACAGTGGTACAGAAGCCATTGAAGGTGCCATCAAGCTTGCCCGTAAGTATGCATGGACAAGAGATAATGGTTCCACAGATCATGAGATCATTGCCATGAACCATTCATTCCACGGCAGAAGTATCGGTGCTCTTTCTGTCACAGGCAATCCTCATTATCAGGAAGCCTTCAAACCACTGATTGACAAGGTAGTGTTTGCCGAGTATAACAATTTAGAGGATGTTGCTTCTAAGATCACGGATAAGACATGTGCTATTATTATGGAGACTGTACAGGGGGAAGGCGGTATCTATCCGGCTACACGTGAGTTTATCCAGGGTGTGCGCAAGCTCTGTGATGAAAAGGACATTCTGTTGATTCTTGATGAGATTCAGTGCGGTATGGGTCGTACAGGCAAGATGTTTGCTTATGATTACTACGATGTAAAACCGGATATCCTGACCGTTGCCAAAGCACTGGGATGCGGTGTGCCGATTGGCGCCTTTGTTGCCGGAGAAAAGGTTGAGAAGGCATTGGTAGCCGGTGATCATGGGTCTACATATGGCGGCAATCCTTTAGCTACAGCAGCAGCGAATGTTGTATTTGACATGTTTGAAAGCCGTCATATTCTTGACAATGTCAATGAAGTAGGCGCTTACCTGGGAGAAAAACTGGCATCGTTAGTTGAACGTTATGATTTCATCAAAGAAACAAGAGGTCTTGGATTGATGAGAGGTCTTGAATTTACAATTCCTGTTGGGGATATTGTTGCAAAATCTATTGCCAACGGTCTTCTGATCATCTCTGCAGGTACTAATATCATCCGTTTTGTACCGCCGCTTGTTATCACAAAAGAAAATGTGGATGAAATGTATGAGAAACTGGACAAAATCCTTTCAGAAGTTCAGTGATCTAAACAGACTGTCAGAAGCATTTATATAAGAAATTTTTAGTGTATAAGTGTCTATACAGATTAAGAAGAGTCGGATTCCAAAAGAAATCCGATTCTTTTTTTGCTACTTTTTCTGAAAACGGCAGGCAAAAAAATAAAAAAGAGGGGTTGACATAATTTGCAAGCTCAAAATAGGAAATTTCAGGGAAAAGTGTGTGGGCTTCAATTCTTTTTTGTCGAATCGGGTTGACATAATAAAGTTTCTGAAAGCTAACATAAAGTAAATTTCTAAAAAAAAGACTTGTCAAGCGGCGCAATATATATTAAAGTGGTTACTGGTATGTTTTTACATTAGTTTTACATAAGTAAAATCAAGGAGAAAAAAAGATGAATATTTCAGGTATGGTTTTAGGCCTTATAGGAGGCTTAGGTCTTTTCCTCTATGGTATGACGTTGATGAGTGACAGTCTGGAGAAGGCAGCCGGTGCCAAACTCCGTGGTATCCTTGAATTGTTTACGAAGAACAGATATGTGGGTATCATTGTGGGCGTTGTGTTTACGGCGATTATACAGTCCTCCAGTGCTGCAACGGTTATGGTTGTCAGCTTTGTAAATGCCGGTCTGATGACGCTTTATCAGGCTATTGGTGTTATCTATGGTGCTAACATTGGTACGACCGTTACATCACAGCTTGTTTCGTTTAATCTGTCTCAGTATGCGCCGGTATTTATTATGGCAGGCGTTCTGATGCTGATGATCTTCAAGAATCCAACGGTGAAAAAAGCCGGCGAGGTTGTCATCGGTTTTGGTATCCTTTTCCTGGGAATCAGTACCATGTCTTCTTCTATGGGTGCTTTGAAAGAACTTCCGGCTATCCAGAATCTGTTCATGTCTCTGGACAACCGATTCTTTGCTTTGCTGCTTGGATTGGTGATCACGGCGATTGTACAGAGTTCTTCTGTGACAGTCAGTATTGTGCTCCTTTTGGCACAGCAGGGATTACTTCCGCTGAAGATTTGTTTCTTTATTATTCTCGGATGTAATATCGGTGCCTGCATGTCAGCGATGCTTGCCAGTCTCAGCGGCAAGAAGAATGCCAAACGTGCAGCTTTGATTCATTTATTATTCAATATTATCGGTTCCATCATTATGGCAGTCATTCTTTTGATCGGTTCCGATTGGATTGAAGCGTTGATCATGCATATTTCCGGCGGCAATCTCGGCCGATGTGTTGCCAATACGCATACCATCTTCAAGGTCTTCCAGGTTATCATTCTGATGCCGTTTATGAGTTGGATTGTCAAACTGACCTATCTCATTGTACCTGGTGAGGATAATGATGTAGAAGATGAATATGAAATGAAGTATATTGGTGATGGAGACAGACTTTCATCGGCGACGGCTATTCCGCAGGTCTGCAGTGAGATCAGCCATATGGGTGAAATTGCCATTGGCAATCTGGAAAAGGCGCTGGATGCACTCCTGACTAAGGATGACAAGGCGGCGAAGGAAGTGTTTGAGGTTGAGAAGCGTATCGACTATATGAACAAGGAAATCACAGATTATCTTGTTAAAGCCAACCAGATCAGCTTACCGGTAGGAGACCGCAAGAAATTGGGGGCCCTGTTCCATGTTGTCAGCGATATCGAACGTGTCGGTGACCATGCAGAGAATATTGCAGAAGATGTTGAGAAGTTGATTGATATGAAAGAAGATATTAATGGCATGGCCGGAGATGAGATCCGCAGAATGCAGGAGATGACGGTGAAGATTCTTCATCTTTCGATGGATATGTTCAATCTTGAAGATGACAGCCATCTTCAGGAAATTCTGGATCTGGAGAATGCCATTGATGCGAAAGAGCGTGAGCTTCAGGATTTACATGTCAAGTGTCTGACAAAAGGCGAATGCAGTGCTCAGGTGGGTATGATGTTTTCGGATTTAGCTTCCAATCTTGAACGAGTTGCGGATCATGCAACGAATATTGCATTTTCAATTTTGGAAGAAGATCCGGAAGGAGATAAGCCTCCAAAAGTCGAACTTGCGTAATACAGCATTGAGAATCAACGGATAGAAATTCAATACAGAATAGGAAATACCTGAGGGAAATGAATGAACACAGTATCTCTCAGGTATTTTTACGCCTGATTTTGTACTGTACAGATAAAAGAAAAGCTATTATAATAGGAAGAGAAAATTATATGAGATAAGAATAAATATTCGGAGGATGCAGAGAATGTCTGATGATAAACAGAATAGAAATACAAGACAGAAATCGATGATTCTTGAATATCTCAAAGACAGACAGGACACTCATGTCCGTGCAGAAGACATTATTCATGATCTGAATGCAGGTGAAGAACGGGTTGGCAAGACAACCGTATACAGAGTTCTGAAGTCTTTGGAGACAGAGGGGAAGATTCGTAAGTATACATTAAGTGAAAAGTCACCGGCCTGCTATCAGTTCAGCGGCGGGCATCCTGAATGCAGACATCATTATCATCTGATGTGCAGTGAGTGCGGCAGACTGATTCATTTTGAAAGTGAACACATGCGGCAACTGGCAGATGAAATGATGGCGAAAGAGGATTTCGCAGTGGATGAGAGTAAGACTGTTTTTTATGGCTGCTGCGGTGAATGCCGCAGGAAGATACAGAATGGAGAAGAAGATGAAGATAGATAGTTTGATTTTTGATTTAGATGGTACACTCTGGGACTCTTCAGAGGGAATAGTTGCTACATGGGCGCTTGTTTTGGAACATTATCCGGAGATTCACAAGAAAGTGACAGCGGAGGAATTAGCTTCCAATTTCGGCTTACCCCTTGATCAGATAGCACGCAATATGTTTCCTGAACAGACAGAAGCACTGAGAATGCGTCTGATGGATGAATGCTGTGAACAGGAGAATATTTATTTGGCAGAACATGGCGGTATTCTCTACCCGAAGCTGGAAGAGACCTTGCAGAAGCTTTCAGAGAAATATCCGCTGTTTATTGTCAGCAATTGTCAGGACGGCTATATCCAGAGCTTTTACAGCGGCAATCACACAGCGAAGTACTTTAAAGACTGTGAATGTATCGGTGTGACCGGCAAATCCAAAGGAGCAAACATCCGCCTGGTCATGGAAAGAAACGGACTCAAATCTCCGGTCTACATCGGTGATACCCAGGGAGACGCCGATGCAGCTGCACAGGCCGGTATTCCATTCATTTACGCCGCCTATGGTTTTGGCCAGGTCAAAGCCTTCGATGCAGAAATTCACACCTTTGAAGAACTGCTTGATATCGTGGAATAAGCAGAACTATATCTGAATGGATTCAAAAAGAGTTATTCGAACACAGGTGCTTCAACGTCGGCCGGTACTTAGGCAGTGTATTGTACTGCCTTATGTACCGCTACCAGACGTTGGCAACGAGAGTGTGCCTGTGTTGAATAACTCTTTTTGAATCCATATATTGTTTCAGAAGCCGCACTGCATTATTCTGTCATGCGGCAGTCTTATTTATGATTTAAACGTTAAAGCGGAACAGAATCACGTCGCCGTCTTTGACAACATATTCCTTGCCTTCCATACCAACAATGCCTTTTTCCTTGGCAGCAGAGAGACTTCCGTTATCAAGAAGATCCTGATAGTTGACAACTTCGGCTTTGATGAAACCACGTTCAAAGTCTGTATGGATCTTGCCGGCAGCCTGTGGGGCTTTTGTACCTTTCTTAATCGTCCATGCACGGCACTCATCTTCGCCGGCAGTAAGGAAACTGATCAGACCAAGCAGGCTGTAGCTTGCTGCTACCAGTTTGTCAAGACCGCTGGAGGAAACACCCAGGTCTTCCAGGTATTCCTTCTTCTCATCGTCATCAAGGTCAGCTAATTCCTGTTCGATCTGAGCACAGATAACAAAAACTTCAGCGCCTTCTTCCTTAGCCATTTCTCTTACCTTGGCAACATGTGGATTGGATGCGCCGTCATCAGCCAGATCATCTTCAGCTACGTTGGCAGCATAGATAGTTGGCTTTGCAGTCAACAGGTTGTAATTCTTAAACCAGATCTGTTCGTCCTCATCGTCAGATACTTCAAATGTTCTTGCCATCTTGCCGTCTTCAAGATGCGCCTTGACAGCCTGAGCCAGTTCAAGCTCTTTGGCATAAGCCTTATCCATCTTTGCCTGTTTAGCAATCTTGGAAATTCTGCGTTCAAGAATCTCGATATCAGAGAAAATCAATTCCAGGTTAATCGTCTCAATGTCTCTGGCAGGATCAACAGAACCGTCAACATGAATAATGTTGTCATCTTCGAAACAGCGGACAACATGGACGATAGCATCTACTTCACGAATATTGGCAAGGAACTGATTGCCCAGACCTTCACCTTTGCTGGCACCTTTTACAAGGCCTGCAATGTCCACAAATTCGATAGTGGCAGGTGTTACCTTCTTTGTGTGATACAATTCACCGAGTTTCACAATTCTTTCATCCGGAACAGCAACAATACCTACGTTTGGGTCGATAGTTGCAAACGGATAGTTGGCAGACAATGCGCCGGCTTTTGTCAGAGAGTTAAATAATGTACTCTTTCCGACATTTGGCAGACCAACAATACCTAATTTCATATCTATTTCCTCACTTTCAATGCAGTTTTCCGTATTATTTTAGCACAGTTCCTGTAAAAAGAACAGCTATTTTATGACTTGATTTTTGCAATAAAGCAGTTTACAATGGAAAAATAGAATTTATGTAATTGTTTGGAAGTGTTCGGATCGGAACAGAATAATTACAGAAGGAGGAACATTGATGACAGGAGCAAGTATCCGGTTCCCGCATTTGGGGATTGTGATTGAACATCTGGGAAAGAGTATCTCTATATTTGGTTTTGATATTGCCTATTATGGCATTATTATCGGCGTAGGCATGCTGTGCGGTATTGCAATGGCTGTGCATGAAGCCAAACGGACAGGGCAGAATCCGGAGATGTATTATGATTTTGCTTTGTGTGCGATTATATCAGCGATTGTCGGATGCAGAATTTATTATGTGGCCTTTGAGTGGTCCTATTACAGTCAGCATCCTTTGGAGATCTTTAATCTGCGGCAGGGCGGCCTGGCTATATACGGCGGCATTATCGGCGGATTCATCTGCATGATTATTTTCTCGAAGATCAGGAAGGCCAGTCTGCTTCTGATGGCAGATACGGTCGTGCCGGGACTACTGATCGGGCAGATCATCGGCAGATGGGGCAATTTCTTTAACAGAGAAGCTTTCGGCGGTTATTCTGACGGTCTGCTGGCCATGCAGATTAGAATGGATGAGGCTGCTTATACGACCCAGGATCTTTTAGACAAGGCAGTTACCGTTGATGGTGTTCAGTACATTCAGGTTCAGCCGACATTTTTGTACGAGTCTCTCTGGAATCTGGGGGTTTTGGTGATCATCCTGCTTTACAGGAAGCACAAGAAATTTAACGGGGAACTTTTCATGATGTACTTGTTTGGATATGGTATCGGGCGATTTATTATTGAACAATTCCGAACAGATCAGCTTTTGCTTCCGTATATAGGTTTGCCTGTGTCACAGGTGTTGTCAGCCTGTCTGTCTGTTTTTGCATTGATCGTTATAATGTACAAGCGAAGCCAGCTGAAAAAGGCATCAAAGACAGCTGCATAACAGAATATTTTGAATCTTATGAAACACACTGTCAGGTGGGGGATGATCCCATCAGACAGTGTGTTTTTGTTGTATATAAAACTGCATTCTGTTTACAAAAATTTGTAACTGTTCAGAGCCAAGCAAAATTTCAAAAAACAGGTATAAAATGCTTGCATTTTTAAGACTGTTTTTGAAATTTTATTTGGCGGATACGCCACACCGACGAAATGCGTAGCATTTTGGAGGTTAGCTCTGAACAGTTACAAAAATTTAAAAGTAAATTTGCATTTTACCTATTGATATATTGTGTGGAATAGTCTAAAATAAATAACATAAGTGGTGATTTGTGGTAAATAGTGGTTTTAAGTGGGACTTAATACCTTTATGTTGTGGCAGACATGAAAATTTCCGTAAGACAAAGGTGGACATGGAATGGATGGCTTTATTGGCGAGTATTATCATACAATAGATACAAAGGGCAGAGTGATCATTCCCCAGAAGTACAGAGAAGACCTGGGGGATACATTTATTTTGTCCAAAGGCCTTGACGGTTGTCTTTGGATTCATCCGATGGATGAATGGCGGGAATTTACTGCAAAGTTAAGAGAATTATCTACCATTGATAAAGAGAGCAGACAGTTCAAACGTTTTTTTATGTCAGGAGCAACAGAATGCGAATTTGACAAGCAGGGACGTATTCTTGTACCGGCTTCACTCCGCAAGTATGCAGACCTCCAGAAAGATGTTGTACTGACGGGTATGGATACCCGAATTGAACTCTGGAGTGCAGAGAAGTGGGATGTGGAGAATGACATGGATGATGAGGATATGGAAGCAGTCGCTGCCCATATGGCGAGTCTCGGTGTGAATATATAGGAGGACATTATGACGTTTCAGCATTATTCTGTATTACTGAATGAGACGATTGAACAATTAGATATAAAAGAGAATGGCATCTATGTAGATGGCACTTTAGGCGGAGGCGGTCATGCCAGTGCTGTTTTGCAGCGCCTGGGTGAGACAGGCCGTCTGATCGGTATCGACCAGGATGCAGCAGCAATAGAAGCAGCCGGAGAACGCCTGGCACCATTTGGCGACAAAGTGACCATTGTCCGCAGCAATTACAGTGCGATGCCTCAGGTCCTTGCGGATTTGGACATTCATGGTGTGGATGGAATCGTACTCGATCTTGGCGTATCCTCTTATCAGCTGGACACTGTTGAGAGAGGATTTACTTACAGAGAAGATACCGTTCTTGATATGCGTATGGATCAGCGTCAGACGAAGACAGCCAGAGACATTGTGAATGATTATACAGAGACAGAATTGTTTCACATGATCAGAGATTATGGCGAAGATAAGTTTGCACGTAATATTGCCAAGCATATCGTTATGGCCCGAGAGAAGAAACCGATTGAGACAACCGGGGAACTCAATGATATTATCCGGGCTGCTATCCCGGCGAAGGTCAGAGCCAAGGGGGGGCATCCATCCAAGAAGACTTATCAGGCAATCCGCATTGAATTGAATCATGAACTGGATGTTTTGAAGAATACGCTGGATCAGATGATCGATCTGCTGAATGATCATGGAAGAATATGTGTGATCACATTTCATTCACTTGAAGATAGAATTGTTAAGAACATTTTCAATACTAATGAACGGCCGTGTACATGCCCGCCGTCTTTTCCTGTATGTGTTTGCGGAAAGAAGTCAAAGGGCAGAGTGATTACCAGGAAACCGATACTCCCAAGTGAAGAAGAACTGGAAGTGAACAGTCGTTCAAAGAGCGCGAAGCTCAGAGTTTTTGAAAGAATCAGAGAATAAGAAAACGATCGGATGCGGCAGGCGCAGACGGTCCTGTTAATGAAGAAAGGGTGGCGTTGGATGGCAGAGAAGAGAGCAAACCAATCGATGGCTTATCGAAGAGAGCCCGAACGCTATTATATAGATGGAAACACAGCAAGAAGGCTGAATGAACAGCCTGAAACACCTAAAAGAAGAAATAAAGCTGTACAGTCCAGGCCGAAGCAACGGACTGTACAGCATAAGAAGCGTATGTCGGTTTTTGATCTGAAGTATACACTGTTTCTTGTGACATCGGTAGGCATTACCCTGGCTGCCTGTTTTATGTATTTACATTCCAGTTCTGTATTGAAGAAGAATGAACAGGCTGTGACAGCCCTTCAGGGTCAGCTGCAGACCGTCCAGGAACAGAATAATTCACTGAAGGAAAGCCTGAATAAGACCATTGATCTGGATGAGATTTACCAGATTGCAACCGGAAGACTGGGAATGGTCTATGCCGGTGAAGATCAGGTGATTTATTATGACAGCAGCAATAATGATTATATACGACAGTATGAATCTATACCTGGCGGAAAATAGAATAGACATTAAATTTAGGTGATTAATAGATGGCGGATAAAAAAATACGGAAATTTTCAAAGACGAACAGAAGAAGACTGCTCGTTGTATTCTTGTTTGTGCTGATCTGCTTTGTGCTGCTGGTGGTCAGACTTGTGCAGATCAATGTTAAAAACGGTACAGATTACGAGAAGAATGTACTCTCGTTGCTCAACTATGATGGACAGACAATTCCCTATAAACGAGGGGATATTACAGACCGAAACAAAACCGTTCTTGCAACAAGTGAGAAAATCTACAATCTGGTGTTGGATCCGTATGTCATTACGCACAGCAATATCGATAAAGCTTCTGAATACGCCAAAGAAGTTCTGGAAGAATATTTTTCAATCAGTAAGGATGATGTGGATACAATTTTAACGCAACAGCCGGACAGCCGGTATGTCGTTTTGAAGAGGAAAATGACATATGATGAGAAAAAGCCGTATGATGATTTTCTTGCTTCAGAGGATGAGAATGATGCGCAGAAGATCAAAGCTGTTTCATCGGGAATCTGGTTTGAAGAAAGCTATCAGAGAATCTATCCTTTTTCGACGCTGGCCTGTGATCTGATCGGTTTTACAGCTTCTGATAACAGCGGTCTCTGGGGAATTGAAAGCTATTATAATGATACATTGTCCGGAACCAATGGAAGAAAGTACGGTTATCTCACGGATAATGTGGATCTCCAGACCGTTACAGAGGAACCACATAATGGCAAGACAGTTGTATCAACCATTGATATTAATATCCAGCGTATTGCAGAGAAATATATCAGCCAGTTCATGACAGAAACCGGGGCCAAAAACGTGGCTGCTATTGTTATGAATCCGAATAACGGAGAGGTTCTGGCTATGGCGAGTGCTCCGATATTTGATTTGAATAACCCGAGAGATCTAACAGTGGCCGGTTACACAGAGGATCAGCTGGCGGACATGAAGGATGAGGAAATGTCGGATGTCCTTTATACGCTCTGGCGTAACTTCTGTGTGAATGATAGCTATGAGCCGGGTTCAACCGTCAAGACTATGACGGTTTCCTATGCGCTGGATCAGGCACTTGTAGACCCGAACGAACAATTCTACTGTGACGGTGGTCAGACCTACGAGAACGACGGTACTTTTGTATCCTGCAATAGTGTGCATGGTGAATTAGATCTGACGGGCGGTATTACACATTCCTGCAATGATGTCATGATGCAGCTCAGCGACAGAATCGGCATCACTTCCTTTACGAAGATGCAGAAACTGTTTGGACTTGGGCAGTTGACAGGTATCGATCTTCCGGGAGAAGCAAGCTGTGCCGGTACGATTTATACAGCAGACAATATGGGACCTGTTGAAATGTGGACAAGTTCTTTTGGCCAGGGCTACAATGCGACGATGGTACAGGTTGTATCAGCCTTTTGCTCAATTGTTAATGGCGGTTATTATTATAAGCCGCATGTCGTATCTGAGATTGCATCGGATAATGGCAATACGGTGCAGGTTTTTGATAAGACACTGATGCGGACAACTGTTTCAAAGACAACCTCCGAATGGATGAAGAATGCTCTGTATGAGACGGTAGAGAATGGTACAGGTAAAGCAGCGCAGGTGGCCGGATACAAGATCGGCGGCAAGACAGGTACAGCAGAGAAGCTTCCTCGAGGCGGCAAAGAACGTCTTGTATCCTTTATTGGCGCAGCACCGATTGATGATCCGCAGCTGGTTGTCTATGTGGTTGTCGATGAGGCCAATGCAGAGGATCAGGGACAGAGCTCCTTTGCCTCCACAATTGCAAGCAATATTTTCTCTGAGGCCTTACCATATCTGCAGATCTTCCCGACGGAAGAAGTGACAGAAACGGAGACAACCAATGAGAACACCTCAGACGGTTCTTATGATGATCAGGCCAATGAAGGTGCGGATAATTCGGATAACGGCACATCAGATGATGATGAATAACAGCTGTTCTAATAGGAATAACGACAACATAATATAATAAAAAATAAAGCGGACGTATGTATGCATATTAAAATCTATCATAGACGAAAGATGCTCATAGTGGCCGCTTTTATTGTGGGTATCGGCCTGGTTTTGATGGGGCGGCTGGCTTATTTGATGATATTTCGGTCGGCGTACTATCAGAGCCAGGCCGATGCACTGCATGAAAGGGAGCGAAGCATCAAGGCGGCACGGGGGCTGATTTATGACAGAAACCAAAGGGTTTTGGCGGACAACAAATCTGTCTGTACAATTTCTGTGATACACAATCAGATCAAAGAACCTGAAAAGGTTATCCGTGTTTTATCAGAGGTCTTGTCTCTGGATGAAGCAAAAGTACGGGCACGGGTCGAAAAAGTGTCATCTATTGAACGTATTAAGGCTAATGTTGACAAAGCGCTGGGGGACAAAATCCGTGAATACAAACTGGATGGGGTTATGGTGGATGAAGATTATACCCGTTATTACCCATACAAAACGCTGGCCTCCAAAGTGTTGGGTTTTACGGGCGGCGACAATCAGGGCATTATTGGGTTAGAAGTTCAATATGATGCCTATTTGCAGGGAATAGAGGGGACGATTCTGACAACGACGGATGCAAGAGGCATTGAAGTCGAAAATACATCCGAGGGGCGGGTGGAACCGATTCCCGGAAGTGATCTTTATATCAGTCTGGATTATACGATCCAGAGCTATGTCCAGCAGGTTGCAAAAAGAATCATGGAACAGAAGGAAGCAAAATCCGTCTCTGTTATCTTAATGAATCCGAAAAACGGAGAAATTTTGGCCATGACCAATGAACCGGAATTCAATCTGAATGCGCCTTACTTATTGCCTGAAAATGCCGAAACAGACGCTATACAGGATGTGTTGAACCAGATGTGGCGAAATGGCTGCCTGAACGATACCTATGAACCCGGATCCACCTTCAAGATCATTACCTCTACAGCTGCGCTGGAATCCCACGCGGTTTCACAAAATGACCGTTTTTACTGCCCGGGATATAAGATTGTCGATGACCGGCGGATACGATGTCACAAGATCAGCGGACATGGCTCTGAATCCTTTGTGGAAGGACTGATGAATTCGTGCAATCCTGTTTTTATCGAAACAGGCCTTAGAACTGGTGTTCAGGTAATGTACCAATATTTTGACAGGCTTGGACTTATGGAAAAGAGCGGCATTGATCTCCCGGGAGAGGCAAGTTCGATCATGCATCAGATTGACAATGTGGGGGATGTGGAACTTGCGACGATTTCCTTTGGACAGTCTTTTCAGATCACACCTATTCAAATGCTGCGGGCAGTCAGTGCTGTCATTAATGGCGGCAAACTGATCACACCGCATTTTGGGGTTCGGATCGTGGATGCCAAAGGCAATATGATCCGACTGCACTATAATGAAGAAGCACATGTCATTGGTTCCGAAGTCTCCGATACAATGAAGGCATTGCTTGAAAAGGTTATTTCGGAAGGTACAGGCAAAAAATGCTTCATTGAGGGATATCGGATTGGCGGCAAAACGGCAACCAGCCAGAAATTGCCCAGGGGATCCGGCAAATATATTGCCTCCTTTATCGGCTTTGCCCCGGCGCATAACCCTGAGATCATAGGCATCGTTCTGATTGACGAGCCGACCGGTGCCTATTATGGAGGAACCGTTGCGGCGCCGGTCATGAGAGAGATTTTTGAGAATGTTCTGCCTTATTACCTGGGGCAATGGCCGGACATAGAAAGTGATTCGGGTGACGGCAATGAATAGAAAAAGATTTGTGGGTGACTGGGCGATGCTCGGTACGGTGTTCGGGCTTATTCTGTTTGGGCTGCTGATGATTTACAGTGCCAGCAATTATACAGCCCGGCTGCATATGGGGAATGCTTTTTATTATGTGGAACGACAGATTTTTACCGTACTTCTCGGGACAGCAGCAATGTTTCTGATGATGAAACTGGATTATCACCGATTACTTAAAATGGCTCTGCCGCTGTATGGTCTTTCGCTTTTGCTGCTGGCGGCGGTTTTTGTTGTGGGGACAGCCAGCCATGGCCAAAAACGCTGGATTTATATTGGTTCTATTGGTTTTCAGCCGTCGGAATTTGCTAAATTTGTACTGATTATTTTCCTGGCATCCATCTGCGGAGCCGCCGGCAGCATGATGAAAAAATGGAAGGGCATACTGCTCGTGTTTTTATGGATGATGCCGGCGGCGGGAATGGTCATGGTGACAAATCTCAGCACGGGAATTATCATTATGGGAATTGCCTTCATTATTATTTTTACAGCCAGCAGGCAATGGCTGCCGTTTTTTGTGCTGATGGGATTAGGTGGTGGATTCATGGGGATATTTTTGAAGCTTGCCTCATACCGGGTAGGAAGGATCGAGGCATGGCTGAATGTTGAAACGCATCCAAAAGGTTATCAGACAAGACAGTCTTTGTATGCCATTGGTTCAGGCGGCCTTTTTGGCCGGGGCTATGGGAAAAGTATTCAAAAACTGGCGTATATACCGGAGGCACATAATGATATGATTTTTTCTGTTATATGCGAGGAATGGGGACTTCTTGGTGCAGGAATTATTGCAGCACTGTTTATTTTTCTGATTTGGCGGTGTCTGATTACGGCTAATTCTGCACCGGATATACCGGGGGGCGCTGCTGACGATGGGGGTAACAGCACATCTGGGGCTTCAGATGCTGATCAATATTGCTGTCGTGACAAACAGTATTCCAAATACCGGGATCCCACTGCCGTTTATCAGTTACGGCGGAACGTCGCTGATATTTTTGATGTGTGAAATCGGAATTGTACAAAACATTGCACAACAGGGAAAAACATACATATCATAAATTATGACGGGAAGTCACAAACCTGTAATCGTGGAGGCGAGATATGTCACATATAAAGATCCGCGGCGGACACAGTCTACATGGCGAGATTGAAGTTCAGGGCGCCAAAAATGCTGCGCTGCCCATCATTGCTGCCTCTGTTTTGAATAACGGAATGGTTCATCTTCGCCGCTGCCCACAGATAATGGATGTGCATCATATGCTGCGTATTCTTCAGCAGTCGGGTGCCGGGATTATGTGGGATGACGGAGACGTCTGGATAAAAACAGATCAGATGGATACAGTTGCCGTTTCTTCTCTGGATGCCGGAAAAATGCGCTCATCGATCATCCTTTTGGGAGCGCTGCTGGGAAGAGGACAGGAAGTTACAATGCCTTATCCCGGCGGCTGTACCATAGGGGCCAGGCCTATAGATTGGCATATTGATGCACTTCGAAAGATGAATGTACAGATCGATCTGAAGGAAAATAAAATTGAATGCAAAACGACAGGATTGAAGGGAAACAGGATTGAACTGCCTTATCCCAGTGTAGGGGTGACAGAAAATATTTTGCTGGCTGCTGCACTTGCAGACGGTGTTACTGAAATTGTCCATGCCGCTATGGAACCTGAAATTGCAGATCTGTGCCGTTTTCTGAAAAAATCCGGTGCGTGCATAGAAGGAGAAGGCACAGAGAGGATATGGATCAAAGGGGTAAAAACACTTCATGATACAGAGTACACGATCATGGCTGATCGAATTGCTGCGGGTACCTACATGGCTGCTGCCGCCGCTGTTGGCGGAGAGATTGTTTTAAAGGGAATTCATATTGAAAATGTGCGTGCTGTTGCAGATGTGTTGGTAGAATCAGGATGTGGCTTGATTATTTACAAAGAAAGTATTAAAATAATAGCACCGTCTATGCTCTTGGCTGTTAAAGAAATTGAAACAGAACCTTATCCGGGATTTCCGACGGATATGCAGTCTCAGATGCTGGCATGTCTGTGTCAGGCCAGAGGGGACAGCACCGTGACGGAGCATATATTTGAGAATCGATACAAAGTCGTTCCGGAACTGATAAGAATGGGCGGTAATATTACCGTTGATCAGCGAAGAGCAGTGATTCATGGCCCTTGCCGGATGCATGGTGAAAAGGTGGAGGCGAAAGAACTGCGGGGCGGGGCGGCACTTGTCATCGCAGGTCTTGCGGCAGAGGGAGAGACAGTGATTCACGGAAGTGAGCATATTGAACGCGGCTATCAGGATATATGCAGGGATCTTGGGCAATTAGGCGCTGAGATTTGCTGTATAACTGATCATACAGAACGAAGATGGGAGGATAATTGATTGACAGATACAGACAGAGAGATGCAAGAAAGTCAGAGAAGGAAGCGTCCCGGCAAACAAAAGAAAAAGAAGAAAAGCATGAAGGGGTGGATGGTTCTGATTGTTACTGTCGGTCTTATTCTGGCGGTGGTGTTTGGCTGCAGGATTAAGACTATCCGGATTACAGGGAATGAGCGTGTCAGTGATGAGACGATCCAGACATTGATCCAATATGATAAATGTCAGAACAATTCATTGCTGTTGTGGCTGCTTAACCGCAAAACGGATATATCCTCTGAGCCATTGTTGAACAGCATTCATGTACAGCTCAGAAATCCACAGACAATTGTTGTACAGGTGAAGGAAGAAAAACTGTCGGGATATGTTCAGTCGGAAGATGAATACATTTACGTCAATGACAGCGGCAAAATTGTTTTGAAACAGACAGAGAAGCTTCAGGATGTCCTTCTTTTAAGCGGTATAACAGCTGATACAACAGAAGTAGGTGAACAACTGGTGTCTGATGATACCGGTGTCTTTGCAGATTTTTTGGATATTGCAGCTATTCTTCGAAGCGAAGCGATTACTGCAGATAGTCTTGGCAAGTCAGATGACGGCGGCTATTATATTGTCATGGGCAAGGTTAAGGTTCTTCTCGGCAAAGATATATATATGGAAGAAAAGATTTCTGAACTGAATGATCTGCTTTCGAAACTGGAAGGTCTGTCTGGGACACTGCATCTTGAGGAGTACGATTCGACAAAAGATTCAATTATTTTTACAAAAGATTCATAAATAAAGGTTGATATTTTTAAAAAAAAATAATATTATATAATGGTATGGTACGATAAAAGGTAAAATATGAAGGAGGAAGAACCTTGCTTGAGATAAAACCAAATGAAAATGAAGCAGCAGCAAAAATTCTTGTAATTGGTGTTGGCGGTGCAGGTAACAATGCTGTCAACCGAATGGTAGATGAAAATATTCTCGGTGTTGAATTCATCGGTGTTAATACAGACCGTCAGGCACTGCAGTTATGTAAGGCACCACAGTTAGTACAGATCGGCGAGAAGCTGACAAAAGGTCTTGGTGCCGGAGCAAAGCCTGAAGTAGGTGCAAAGGCGGCAGAAGAGAGTATGGACGAGCTTACAGAGCTGATCAAAGGCGCTGATATGGTATTCGTTACCTGTGGTATGGGCGGCGGTACAGGTACAGGTGCAGCACCTGTTGTTGCCGGCATTGCCAAAGAACTCGGATGTCTGACAGTCGGTGTTGTTACAAAGCCATTCAGATTTGAGGCAAGACAGCGTATGAACAATGCGATCCAGGGTATTGAAAGACTGAAACAGAATGTTGATACACTGATCGTTATCCCGAATGACAAGCTGCTTGAGATTGTTGACAGAAGAACATCTATGCCTGAAGCGCTGAAGAAGGCAGATGAAGTATTGCAGCAGGGCGTTCAGGGTATCACTGATCTGATCAATGTTCCTGGTCTGATCAACCTTGACTTTGCAGATATTTCAACTGTTATGAAAGACAAGGGAATTGCACATATCGGTATTGGTGAAGGCCATGGTGATGATAAAGCACTTGAAGCTGTTAAGCAGGCAATCACGAGCCCTCTGCTTGAGACAACGATTGAAGGCGCAACAGATATCATTATCAATATTTCCGGTGATATCGGTCTGATTGAAGCCAATGAAGCAGCTATGTATGTTGAAGAGCTGGCAGGTGAATCTGCGAATATTATCTTCGGTGCAATGTATGATGATTCTAACCCGGATTCAGCAACAATCACTGTTATTGCAACAGGTCTTGAAGAAGAGAAGAAAGTGGAGACACCACAGAAACCTGGTTATGCAAAGAAACCGCTTTACCAGACAAGCGTTGGCAGCAATACATACAAAGCGCCGACAGGAAGTCCTGTACCACCTTCATTCGTTCAGCAGAATCAGTCTGCGAAGAAACCTGCAGGTACAACAGGCAACATTCAGATTCCTAGCTTCTTACAGAAGAAATAATGAATTGAATATTTGAATTTTAAGGCACATCCGTCAGGGTGTGCCTTTTTGTATTCACTATTATTATTCTTTTTTATCATCACAAAACTTCGGCATGATGAATCCGGCAGTTTTAGTCGAAATATTTCAGATGATACGGCCCTGTTTTGACAAATTATTTATGGGACATACGCTATAATAAATCCGTACCAAAAATCAGGAGGAAAGAAATATTTTAAACCGGACTGCCACCTGGGATGAAATATATAGGTACAATGATTTCCTGCAATTCCATTATACGCATTTCATGAATCATCACTTGGCAGGGAAACTGCGTCAACGATGCAGGCGACTTTGCCGTCATAAGCGGAAGACTCTTTACCGTGTACAAATCAAATTGGGACTAAAAACAATAGAAACCATCGGGCTTTATGATACGGGGAACTGTTTGTACGAACCTATCAGAAGAAAGCCGGTCAGCATTATTGGGAAAGAACTGGCTGCACGTCTTTTTGAGGGAGAAATGGAGTGGAACACACGGTTTCGATTGATTCCATACAGCAGTATTGGTGTTGAAAACGGCCTGCTGAGGGGATTTGTCGCGGATGAATTGATTGTATTCGAGGGCCGGTATTTTTTTCAAACGTCGTATCCGGTACTGGCTGTAGCAAAGCAGCCTTTTGGTAAAACGGATGGCTATGAGATCATCTTGCATCCGAATATGGTCTGAGCGCATCAGATAGGTAAAATCATCATAAATCAGGAGGTAATGACGTGATGCGGACAATCAATTATGCGGGATATCGTATGGTGCGGGGATTCAGAAGCATTATTTATAAATCAAACGGAGAAATTCATTATATCAGCGGGACGGATGTACTTCCTGTGCCGTTAGAGGGAGAGGAGGAGAAAAATGCCATTGCTATGTTGGCAACGGAGGCAGAAAGAGAGCACGGACGTAATATTCTGATTGAACATAATCTGCGACTGGTTGTCTATATTGCAAGAAAATTTGATAATACCGGTGCAGGAATGGAAGATTTGATTTCTATTGGAACCATCGGGCTGATCAAAGCCATTAATTCTTATAATCCCGATAAAAATATTAAGCTGGCCACTTATGCGTCGAGATGTATTGAAAATGAGATTTTGATGTATCTGCGGCGCAGCAGCAAACTGAAAATGGAGGTATCCATTGATGAACCGCTGAATGTAGACTGGGACGGCAATGAATTACTTTTGTCTGATATTCTGGGGACGGATGAAAATGTGATCTACAATAAAATGGAGGAGGAAGTTAATTATCATCTGCTGTATAAAGCTCTGGCAAAGCTGTCGCCGAGAGAAAAGACAATCATTCAGCTTCGATTTGGCATACGAACGGCTGACGGTGAAGAAAAAACCCAGAAGGAAGTAGCAGATTTTCTCGGCATTTCCCAATCCTATATCTCAAGGCTGGAGAAAAAGATTATCGGACGCCTGAAAAAAGATATTGTCCGTATGGAAGGAGCCTGAGGTCAGAAAAAGGATTGTAGCTGCAGGACGTTTTGACGGCTGCATCTAAAATGCATCTAAAGTGTTGAAAGGATTGAATTGACAGAATAAATCATGTAAAATAATAAAAAAGGCCAATCAATATGGAGGAAATATGGAGAAAATACGGATGCAGTCTGTAAATTTACAAAAGGCAAATGCTGTAATGGCGGAAGTTAAAAAGGCAGTTATCGGAAAAGACACCTGCATTTTGAAAGTTATGGCGGCGATGATTGCCGGCGGGCATATTTTACTGGATGATATACCTGGAGTTGGAAAGACCACCATGGCACTGGCTTTTTCAAAGGCCATGGATTTAAAGCAGAATCGTGTTCAGTTTACACCGGATATTCTTCCGGCAGATATTGTAGGATTTTCCATGTATGAGAAAAGCAGCGGAAAATTTGTCTATCAGCCGGGAGCTGTTATGTGCAATTTATTTCTTGCGGACGAAATTAACCGTACATCGCCGAAAACCCAATCGGCGCTTCTGGAAGTCATGGAGGAGGGCAGCGTGACAGTGGATGGCATCACCAAACCGGTACCGAATCCTTTTATTGTACTGGCCACCCAGAATCCGGTGGGGAGCGCCGGTACGCAGATGTTGCCAGAATCCCAGGTGGACCGTTTTATGATTTGTCTGACCATGGGATATCCGAATCCTGAAGATGAGATTGCTATTCTGAAGGGCAAATCTACAGGAGACCCGTTAAATGATGTGATGAAAGTCATGGATGCGGCATCTCTTTTGGAAGCGCGCCGTGAGGCGGAGCAGATCTATGTGCATAATGCCATTTATAAATATATGGTGCGGCTGGTGAATAGGACGAGAAATAACGACATGATCGAGCTAGGCATAAGCCCGAGAGGAACAGTGGCGCTGGCGGCTATGGCCAAAAGCTGTGCCTGGCTTCGAGGAAGAAAATTTGTCTATCCGGATGATGTGGCGGATATTTTTTATGATGTGGCGATTCATCGTATCCGGCTGAATGCCAAAGCAAGAATTAACCATGTAACGGCAGAGGGATTGATCGAACAGATTATCAATGAAACAGAACGGCCCACCGTCCGGAGAAAGAATGTATGATGATACGATGGATGATTTATCTCGGACTGCTGATATTTGCGGCTTATGAGTCTGTTGTTTTTGAGGATGCTGCAGTGACCATGTTTTTTGTGGCGGCATTGCTACTTTTTGTACTGTTATTGCTGTTGTTGTTGATACAGCGACAGATGTTGAAAGTCTCCATGAAAATCCCTGTTCCGGCGGCAGAGAAGAATAAAGGTGTTCAACTTCTTTTCAGATTGGAGAACAGACTGCCGTTTTTAATCGGGAGTATTCATGCGGAAATTATTTGCTTATCCCATTTTACAGGAAAGAAAGAGAAGTATGCCGTAAGTTTTGACAACGGCCGAAAACAGGGGACAGCGGTGACTACAGTATGTCAGATTTCCGGTGACAACTGCGGTAAGATGCATGTGTTTGCAGGCAGGATTCGGATTTGGGATATTTTTCATTTATTCTGCCTGACGAAAAAAGTCAATTTGACTGGAGAGATAACTATTTTACCGCAGATTTATGATACAGCAGCTGCAATTTCGGAGGGAGTACGGCACTTTGCAGGAGAGACTGAGGAGGACGAACCGGAGGCTGCCGGTCATGATGCTTCGCAGACTTATCAAATTCGTCCTTATCGTCCGGGGGACAGACTTCAGACGGTTCACTGGAAATTGACAGCGCGAAATGATGAACTCTATGTGAGGGAAGCCGGTGAACCTATCTGCCTTGCAGTAGGCATTTTTATAGATTTTTATGCTGCATCTAAAGCAGAAAAGCAGCATATGGCGGCTTTGATTGAGGCAGCATTGTCTGTTTCGAATGCTTTACTGGAACAGAATTGCCGGCATTTTATTGTCTGGTATGATTTGGAGGGCAGACATCTTTGTAAACAGCGTATCAGCAAAATAGAGGACATTTATGAGGTGACAGGCTATCTGATGTCAGCAGCCTGCTATGATGAGAATATGGATCTGAAAGTAATGTATAAAGAAGCATTTCCGTATGGTTTGTATGCGGCAGATATTACCCTCAGATTATCCGGGGATATCCTTACGGCAGATGAACCGGTAGGGCATTTTGATGAAAACGATATGGAGACATCCATGGGAAAATGCATGCTCCGTGTTTGATCAATGGATTATAGTGATAAATAAAAGGAAAAAAGATGAGAAATAAACATAAGACGTTGATTGCGGCAGCGGCCATGCAGGGAATAATGCTTGGATTCTGGTCTGCCGGATGGCTTTGCTGGGTATGTGAAAATGTGGGACTATCCCCTGATTTTCTAATGTTATTGGCCGCGGCGCTGATTTTCTGCCTGATATTTGAAATTATCCAGATACTTCAAAAACTGAGCATCGCATGTCCGGCTGCGATGGGTATATTGGCAGTCTCCATATATACTAATCGTACAAAGGCAGTCTCCGGGCTGAATGCATGGCTGAACGGCTTTTCAGATGCTGTCCGCAATTATTATCAGATTGATCTGCAGTTGTCCGCAGGGAAAACCGAGGCCGCAGAGAGTATGTTTTTTTATGTGCTTGTACTGGGAATATTAGTGCTGGCAGTGGGATATGCAGTCAGCATATGGCGTTTAAAACGTCTGCCGTTGTTTTTTACCGGTCTGGTGCTTGCAATGTCGCTGCTGCTGAATCGTTTTTCGGATATTCGGATAATGGTGATGACAACAGTATTTTGTGGAGGACTGACGGCCTTTTTATCAGCGAGTGTTTCGGGACGAAGCCGGATATTCAATGCAAAAGCCATGAAAAACGGTCTCTTTGCTTTGGTGCTGATGGCAGTTATATTTGGATCGAGTTATTATATTGCCGATACTTTTGCGGCGGAATATATGCGCAGTCATTATGAAGCAGTCAAAAAATATCCCCAGAAAATGATGGCCGCTTCGGAGCAGGTTTTATCAGTCTTTCTGGGTGACAGGGAGTGGCAGGTGTCGAATCATTCTCCGGTACAGTCCGGCAGGACGAAGCTGAAAATATGGACGGATAAAAAGCCGGAAGCAGCCATATATCTGAAGGGGTTTGTCGGTGATGGCTTTAATACACAGACAGAACAGTGGAATGTGATTACAGATAACAGCTTACAGAATGAATATCAGAATTGGACGGTATCTGACAGTCTGAACTATGATGAAGCAAAGGCGCTGTGGGCGAAACAGCTGTATGATTGTCTGGATAGATTATCTGATGAAACGGGGACTGTTAATTATATTATCTCCAATGTGTCCGCAGGCAAAATGTGCACATGGGCGCCCTATGGCATTGATACAGATGGGATAGAAATGGAAGGTGACAGTTATCTTAAACCATCATCAAACAGAGAATTTCAGGGGTATCCGTTGACAGATAACGATGTTTTATTGTCAAATGCAGACGTATCGGGTATTTTTGCAGGTGATGGAGCGGCGTTGTTCGATATCTACAACCGGTATGTACAAGCCAATTATCTGAATGTGCCAGATGGGTTGCCTTCCTTAGAAGCCGCAGTGCAGGTCATACAGGACGAGAATGGGGATTTATCGGTATCCCAGTGGGTTGCTCAGATACAGAATATTTTATGGGAAACCTGCACCTATCAAAAAGATAACCTTGAATCTGTACCTGATGGCAGTAATGTGATTGAGGATTTCTTTGGCAGACAGAGAAAAGGTTATTGCACGCATTTTGCATCTGCAGGGGTGATGATGCTTCGAATGGCGGGTATTCCTGCCAGATATGTGACAGGGTATGTCATCTGGCCGGATGATTTCAAAGCAGACAGTGCTTCAGATGGTTATATGGCAGATGTGACCGGATACAGAGGACATGCCTGGGTGGAAGTTTATAATGCGTCACAGGGTATATGGGTGCCAGTGGATATGACCCCAGCGGACAGCGTGCAGACATCCAATTATCCGCCGACTCAGGAAAACAGCAGCCATTCAGAAAGTACCGATAATGTCAGCAATCATTATACAGACAGTACAGAGACAATCTCGGATACCGGTGATACTGGAAATCATACAGACAGTACAGAAATTGTTTCAGAGAGTCGTGATGATAATGATCGTACAGAGGAGACAAAGACCGGTGTAAATACCGATATTTCCAGGACAAATCAGGGCATTTCTGCCGCAGTAAAAATAGTGCTCGGCATGGCTTTGATGATTGTTATTGCCGGTTTGGGTGTGTATGTTTACAGGCGCAGACAGAATCAGCCCCGGCATTACAGCCGTGTCAATCGTAATAAAGCATTGCTTGCAATGTGGGCACACTTGACGGATGAGCTGGATCAGTCAGGTATTCGAACAGATAAGGAAATGGATGACTGGGCTTATATTAAATGGCTTCAGTCCAGAGTCCAGACGGTAAAGCCGGAGGAATTGACTTTTCTCATGGAAAAACTCTATCAGGCAGCTTTCGGTGAAGATATGCTGTCGGAGGAAACCTATGAACAGTGTGTGCAGATATGCTGCAGAATTCAAAGGGAGATAAAAAAGAAATAAAAAAGGAAGCTATTCTAAACCCATTCTGTTATCAAACGGAATGGGTGATGGAATAGTTTCCTTTTTGATTTACGCTAACAACGAGAAAAAGTCTGTGCTGGCACAAGACCTTTGCGACTGTTGCGATAGCGAGTGAAATTCGAAAAATGTGTTTCATCTCGTTTAGTTAGATGAGAGAAGGCTTTTAATCTCATCCATAAATGTATCGATATCTTTAAATTCACGGTAAACGGATGCAAATCGAACATAGGCTACAGGATCCAGATCCTTCAGGTGATCCATGACAAGCTCTCCGATGACCATTGTCGGAATTTCACGGTCCTCTCTGTTGTAAAGAGCCGTTTCAATATCATCCACAATCGCTGTAATCTGAGCGGTTGAAATCGGGCGTTTATGACAGGAACGAACGATGCCGGCTTCGATTTTGGAGCGGTCATAGGGTTCACGATTGTTGTCTTTCTTGATGACGATTAATGGCAGTGTCTCGATTTTCTCGTAAGTTGTAAAACGTTTGCCGCAAACCGGACATTGGCGGCGACGTCGAATAGAAGCATTGTCGTCAGTCGGACGTGAGTCAATAACACGAGTATCTTCTGCACTGCAAAATGGGCACTTCATATATTTTTCCTCCTGTACAAAAGGGAAAATTCCCTGCTAGCGTTTATTATAAACAATTGTGAATCACAGGTCAATTTAATTCGTCGGTTTTTGCATACATTTTTCGAGATCAACGTCCACAAGAATGATATCTGCACCAATTTGGCGGATGCATTTCCAACCGATCAGATATTCGGCATCTCGGCCGAAGAAACCGCAGAAACGGGAGGGCCCCGGAAGGATCAGCTGACAGATGACGCCTGTATGAAGATCAAATTCAATATCCAGAACACGACCCAAACGCTGACAGTCCCGGATGTTAATAACTTCTTTTTCGCGGAGTTCACAGATACGCATAAAACAATTCTCCGATAATGCTATCTCTAAAATATATGATGCGGCTTGAAGAATTATTTTATTTTGGATATAATAAGGCCAAAAGTGTAAATGGAGGCGGAACAATGAAATTCAGACCGTGTATTGATATACATAATGGAAAGGTGAAACAGATTGTAGGCGGCAGTTTAAAGGATGAAATGAACCAGGCCATTGACAATTTTGTTTCAGAACAGGATGCAGCCTGGTATGCCAAGTTATACAGGGAGAAAGGACTGATTGGCGGTCATATTATCCTTTTAAATCCCGAAGGCTCTGAGTACTATGATGCAGACCTTGCTCAGGCCCTGGGAGCACTTGAGGCTTTTCCGGGCGGTCTGATGATCGGCGGCGGCATTCATAGTGATAATGCGATGAAGTTTATTCGCGCCGGCGCTTCACATGTTATTGTCACTTCTTATGTGTTTAAGGAAGGAAAGATTAATTTTGAACATTTAAAAGCGATCCATGAATCTGTTGGCAGAGAACATTTGGTTCTGGATCTGAGCTGCCGCAAAAAGGATGGACTTTATTATATTGTCACAGATCGTTGGCAAAAGTTTACGGAACATGTTGTGAACGAAGAGACACTGAATCTTCTGGCGCCTTACTGCAGTGAATTCCTGATTCATGCAGTGGATGTGGAAGGCAAAGCCTCCGGAATAGAGGAAGAACTTGCATCAATGCTTGGCGTCTGGGATGGCATTCCGATTACTTATGCCGGCGGTGTCGGATCTCTTGATGATGTTGAATTATTAAAAAAACTTGGCAACCGTCGTCTGGATGTGACAATTGGCAGTGCGTTGGATATTTTTGGCGGCACAATTCCTTTTGAGAAGGCGGCAGATATTTCCTGATACAGCATTGCATAAAATGACCTCATCATGCGCATCATTATGTTTGGGATGAATTCTCAATCTAATGATGCGGAGGTATTTGTATGGCTGGATACAAAGTGGAGATTTGCGGTGTCAATACGGCAAAACTGCCGCTCCTGAAAGAAGACGAGAAGGAAATGTTGATGAAGAGGATCAAGAGCCATGATCTGCGGGCCAGAGAGCGTTTTATCAATGGTAATCTCAGGCTGGTTCTCAGTGTTATACAGCGTTTCTCGGGTACCAATGAAAATGTCAATGATCTTTTTCAGGTGGGCTGTATCGGCCTTATAAAAGCAATCGACAACTTCGATTTAACACAAGGTGTACGTTTCAGCACTTATGCTGTACCTATGATCGTTGGAGAAATTCGTCGTTTTCTGCGGGATAACAGTGCTATACGAGTCAGTCGCTCTTTAAGAGATACGGCTTATAAGGCGATATACGCCAGAGAGGCTTTGATTACAAGAAATAATCGTGAACCGACAGTAATGGAAATAGCTGAGGAAACGGGTATTCCGAAGGAAGACATTGTCTTTGCCCTGGATGCCATTCAGAGCCCGATGTCTTTATATGAACCGGTTTATACCGATGGTGGGGATGCGTTGTGTATTATGGATCAGGTCAGCGACAGGAAAAATGGTGAAAACAGCTGGGTTGAGAATCTGGCGTTGAATGATGCAATGAAAAGACTCAGTCATCGGGAGAACAGGATTATCAAAATGCGTTTTTATGAAGGAAAGACCCAGATGGAAGTAGCGGATGAACTGGCCATTTCGCAGGCTCAGATTTCAAGAATAGAAAAATCAGCACTTCAGAATATGCGGACATATCTGAGGGCCTGAATGAATGCTGTATTTCAAATGAGCTTCAGTTTCAGGCAGACTCCAAAAATAAAATATTGGTAACTTTTCAGAGCCAACCTCTTTTTTGAAATTTTGCTTGGCTCTGAACAGTTACAAATATTGGATGAGAAAAGGGGATAAGGATGAGGGAAAAGGATATATATGAGGCTATGAATCAGGGGGTTCTATTGTGTGATGAAAAATCCAGAATTTTATATTTTAACAGCAGCTATAGTCGTTTTATAGGCTATCGTCTGGAAGAAATATGCGGTAAGCCAATTCGAGATATTCGTCCCGGAGCTGTTGTGCCGGATGTTATTGCGAATGGAAAACCCCAGGAATCTTTGTTTAGAGTTGAAAATGATCAGGAGTATTTCGCAGATGTCTATCCGGTCATGGAAGATGGACAGGTTGTCGGCAGTGTATCCGTTGTTACATCGATGATGAATGCTAACTGTATTAAGGACAAGATGCTTAAATTGGAAGAACAGGAGAAAGTCATGAAGGACCGTTTAAGCAGAACAAACGGTACGCACTATAGTTTTGAACAAATTATCTGCAGCAGTCCCAAAACATTAGAAACTATTGCAAAAGCCAAAAAAGTGGCCAGACACCCTGTTAATATTTTACTTCAGGGGGAAAGCGGATGCGGTAAGGAACTATTTGCTCAATCTATTCACAATGAAAGTGATCGCCGGGATGCGCCATTTGTGGCCATCAACTGTGCGGCGCTTAATAAGACGATGCTTGAGAGTGAATTGTTTGGCTATGAAAATGGTGCATTTACCGGAGCCAGAAAAGGCGGCAAGCCTGGACTTTTTGAAACGGCAAAGGGCGGGACGCTTTTTCTTGACGAAATATCAGAAATGGATTATGATCTACAGGCAAAGCTGCTGCGTGTGCTGCAGGAAAAGAAATTCAGACGAATCGGCGGACTCCAGGAAATTGACACTGACATCCGACTGATCAGTGCCTGCAATGTCAATTTGCAGCAGTACATAGAAGAAAAGAAGTTTCGAATGGATTTATTTTATCGAATTGCTGTTTTTCCATTGACAATTCCGCCTTTGAGAGAGCGAAGAGAAGATATTCTGCCTTTAATGAAACATTATCTTCACATTGCACAAATTCAGAATAAACAAAATTATACATTTACGGATGAAGTAAAAGAAAGAATGTATTGCTATGATTGGCCGGGCAATGTCCGTGAATTAAGAAATACCGTAGAGTATTGTGCACTTATGGCACTGAGCACAGAGATTACGCTGGATTGCCTACCGCCGAGCCTTTTGCAGGGACAGCAAGTTATGCAGGAAGAGAATATCATTCCTCTTGATCAGAGAATTCGTGAATTTGAGAAGAATGAGATTATGCATACACTGGATATATACGGGCGGACAACGGATGGAAAGAAGAAAGCGGCGAAGGCATTGGGAATTTCCCTGTCTTCTCTTTATAATAAAATAGGAAAAAGCGAAACTTGATTGTTGAAAATTCCAGATATTTAGAATTATTCCATGCTAAATTCCAAATATCTGGAATTTTTTGATAGAAAAATAACGTAAAATGGCCTAAATAGTGCAAAATAAAGTTGGCACGCATCTTGCTATATATTAAAGTGTAAGAAAAAAGCAAATGGCCAACTGCTTAAATAACAAAAAACAAATGAATTCACGGGAGGGAAATTTCATGTTAGCACTCATTGGCGTACTTACCATTGTCATCATGCTTGTACTCATTATGACAAAAAAGTTACAAACATTACTGGCATTGATCATTGTACCAATCATTGGATGCCTTGTTGCAGGATTTACCGGCAATATTGTTCTTGAGGAAGGTGTGTTTACCGTCAAGACCATGGGCGAATTTATTACAGCCGGTTTAAAGAGCATCGCTCCGACAGGCGTTATGTTTATCTTTGCAATTTTATTCTTCGGCATTCTGACGGATGCAGGAACTTTTGATCCGATCATCAAAAAAATTCTTCAGGTAGTCGGAAAAGATCCTGTCAAGATCTGCATTGGTACAGTCATTTTAGCTTGTCTCGTTCATTTGGATGGTTCCGGCGCAGTAACATTCCTGATTGCCATTCCGGCCATGCTGCCGCTTTATGAGAAACTGGGAATGAGAAAAACAACACTGGCAACACTGGTTGCACTGGGAGCCGGTGTTATGAATATGCTGCCTTGGGGCGGCCCGACAATTCGTGCCATTACAGCAATGTCATCTAACATCGAGGAATTATTTACTCCGATGGTTATTCCTATGATTTGTGGCCTTGCATTTGTACTTGGTGTCGCAGTATTTCTTGGCAAATCTGAGAAAAAGCGTCTGGGCGCTGCTCTTGATGCGGTTCAACTGGATGATTCGCATCATGAAGCGACAGAAGCTGATGAATTAAAGCGTCCGCATCTTTTCATCTTTAATATTGCTTTGATTATTATTGCGGTTGTCGTATTGATCAAATCTATTCTGCCTCCGGCAGCGGTATTTATGATTGCAACAGCGATTGCATTGCTTGTCAATTATCCTGATAAAAAAATGCAGTCTGAACGTGTGGACGCGCATGCAAAATCTGCTTTAATGATGGCAAGTATGCTTTTTGCAGCCGGTTCTTTTATCGGTATTATGCAGAATTCAGGTATGCTGACAGCAATGGCAGAAGCGATTGTCAAGATTATTCCTGCTTCAGTTGGACAGTTGATGCCGGTACTTGTAGGTATCATTTCAATGCCAGCCAGTCTGTTGTTTGATCCGGATTCCTACTACTATGGTGTTATGCCGGTTCTTGCATCTGCTGTTGAACAGATGGGTGTGAATCCAATCATGATTGCACGTGCATCTATTATCGGTCAGATGACAACAGGTTTCCCTGTAAGCCCATTGACTGGTGCAACATTCCTGCTGACAGGTCTTTCAGGCATTGATCTTGGTGAACATCAGAAACATACGATTCCATTTGCATTTATGACAACAATCGTCATGCTGATTGTAGCAGTAATCGTTGGTTCAATTTCAATTTAATTATAACGTAAAGTATTTAAAGTACTTGTTTTAAGCAAAGTTATGACAGAATAAAAAGGAGTGACCTTATTATGAAAAAAATCAGAATCGGAAGTGGCGCAGGTTATGCAGGAGACCGTATTGAACCTGCAGTAGAATTGATGGAAAAAGGAAATCTGGATTATATTATCTTTGAATGCCTGGCTGAAAGAACAATTGCCATTGGCCAGCAGGATAAGATGAAAGACCCGACAAAAGGCTACAATCAGCTTCTTGAGGCAAGAATGAGAAAGATCCTTAAGCTCGCCAAAGATAATCATATCAAAGTTATCACAAACATGGGTGCAGCCAATCCGGTAGCTGCTGCTGAGAAGACAGCTGAAATTGCAAAAGAACTGGGCGTCAGCGGATTAAAAATCGCTTATGTAACAGGTGATGATATTACACCTCAGATTGAAAAATATTATGATAATGATGTCCTTGAATTGGATTGCAAACTGGGGGATATCAAAGAATCTATTCTTTCTACCAATGTTTATCTTGGTGCAGAAGGCATTATTGAAGCCCTTGAAAATGGTGCTGATATCGTTATCACCGGTCGTGTATCTGATCCGGCCTTATCAATTGGACCTCTTGTACATGAATTCGGCTGGAATATTAAAGATGATGCTGATAAGATGGGACAGGCTACATTAGTCGGCCACCTTCTGGAGTGTGCGGGTCAGGTAACCGGCGGCTATTATGCAGATCCTGGTTATAAAGATGTGCCTGATCTTGACAGACTGGGATTCCCGCTTATTGAAATCGATGAAACAGGTAAATTTGTTGTGACAAAGGTTGAAGGATCCGGCGGTCTGGTATGTGAGGATACATGCAAAGAGCAGATGATCTATGAAATTCATAACCCTGAGAAATATCTGACACCGGATACAGTTGCAGACTTTTCACATGTCACATTTACACAGGTAGGCAAAGACAGAGTTGAAGCTGCCCATGCAACTTCCCATGGCAAACCTGAGACATTAAAAGTCAGTGTTGGTTATAAAGACTGCTTTATTGGTGAAGGCGAGATCAGCTACGGTGGTATGAACTGTATGAATCGTGCAAAGCTGGCTGCGGATATTGTAGAAAAGCGTCTGAAACTGGTTGGCGTTGAAATGGAAGAGTTCCGTATTGACTATATCGGTTATAATTCTCTTTATAAATCAGAGATCTCTGACCAGTATGCACCGGATGTATTCCCTGAAATCAGACTCCGTGTCAGCGGCAGAACAAAAGATAAAGCAAATGCAACATTAATCGCAAATGAAGTAGAAGCACTTTATACAAACGGTCCAGCAGGCGGTGCCGGCGCAACAAAGAAAGTTTCAGAAATCGTATCAATTTGTTCAATATTTGTACCTAGAGATATTATCAAGATTGAAGTAGGCTATAAGGAGGTTTAATTATTATGAAATTAAAAGAAATTGCACATTCAAGAACAGGTGATAAAGGTGATATTTCAAACATTTCATTAATCCCATACAAAAAAGAAGATTATGAAATGCTGAAAGAAAAGGTAACACCGGAAGTTGTAAAAGCATATTTTGGTGAAATCTGCAAAGGTGAAGTTGTTCGTTATGATATTGACAGCATCTGCGCTATGAATTTTGTGCTTGATAAGACACTTGGCGGTGGTGTTACACGTTCACTGGCCATTGATAAACATGGTAAAGCATTAGGCATGGCCTTAATGGAGATGGAAATTTAGTACAGTTCAATGTAATCACACATTAAAAGCGGGTCTTGAAATTCAGGGCCCGCTTTTAATGATAGCAGGTTATAAAAAATATCTATTTGACCATATCATATCTGGATAGTATGATTAATGCATATTCAAGGAGAAATGACACGTACAATTTAGTGATAAAGGCAAGAGGTGAGATAGATATGAAGCAGATTGTGTGTTTTGGAGATTCTAATACATATGGGTATATTCCCGAAAACGGGGAGAGATATCCCTGGGGTGTACGATGGACCAGCTTGTTGAATGAAAAGCTGGGCTATAGCAAATATCATATTGAAGAGGAAGGACTGTGCGGACGGACAACTATCTTCGAGGATCCGTTGCGGGACAATCGAAATGGCTCCCGTATGCTCCCGGCTTTGCTTGAAACACATCAGCACGCAGATCTGATCATCGTCATGCTGGGAACCAATGACTGCAAGGCAGCCTATGGCGCGTCAGCGGAAATGATTGGAAAAGGTATTGAAAAAATTGTCGGGCAAATACGAGGGGGTGCACCTGACAGTAAAATTCTGCTCATATCGCCCATCTGGCTGGGAGAGAAAGTATGGAAACCGGGATATGATCCGGAGTTCTCGGAGAAATCTGTCGCTGTCTCAAAGCATCTGGCAAAAGTTTATCGTCAGATTGCAGAAAAAGAAAATATTGCATTTCTTAATGCGGCTGCATATGCAAAGCCAAGTGCAGCCGATCAGGAACATATGGATCCTGAGAATCATCGATTGCTGGCAGAGGCAATTTATCAAAAAGTAATAGAAATTGAAGGCATCCTCGAATAAGGATGTCTTCCTGCTGCTTATGCATAATGATTCAAAGGCGCTGGGTTCATCATATGTATAACAGTGATGCTGTGAATCAATGTCTCTGCTTGCTGTCAATCGTAATCGTCACAGGACCATCGTTCACCAGTGAAACCATCATATGAGCGCCGAATTCTCCTTCTTCTGTATGTATGCCGCAATCACGGCAGGCTGCAATAAACTTCAGATACATATCCTTGGAAAAATCAGGTGCACCGGCTTCTGTAAAGCTCGGACGGTTGCCTTTCTTCGTGCTGGCAAACAGTGTGAATTGGGAAATAATCAGGAGCTCACCGCTGACATCCTTTAAAGAAAGATTCATCTTGCCTGCTTCATCTTCAAATATTCGCATCTGAGTAATCTTCTTCACAAGATACGCCATGTCTTCTTCCGTATCTTCATCAGCAACACCGAGAAGAACAAGAAAGCCTCTTTCTATGCTTCCGATGGTCTCATTATCAACATCAACACTTGCGCGGGATACGCGCTGTATAACTGCTCGCATAAACAAACCTCCAATAAATGTCTTTTCCTATCAGTAAAAACTGAAAATGAATGTATGATGACATTATACCAGACTTTATCTGATAAATCACCTGTCATTTGTCGACAAAGCTCAAAGTATATTGTGAGAACTGTCGATGAATAATAATTGCGACGTTTTGGTCTGTCAGATATAATGTGAGTCAGGGGATTGAAGTATTTGCTGCAGGAAAGGTGCAGAAATGTTTAGTAAGACAATCAGTGCAGTCCTGCTGGGAATGAGAAGTGATATGATCACTGTTGAGGCAGATGTCAGCGGCGGACTGCCTTATTTTGAGATGGTAGGCTATTTATCAGCAGAGGTGAAGGAGGCGAAGGAGCGTGTTAGAGCAGCTATTCGAAATGCCGGTTTCAAATTGGAACCGAGACGTATCATTGTGAATCTTTCACCGGCAGATGTACGCAAGTCGGGAACGATCTGTGATCTAGCCATTGCATCGGCTGTTTTGTGTGCTTATGGCTTTATTATGCCGGAAAGTTTGGAACATACCGTATTGATCGGTGAATTGAGTCTGGACGGCAGTGTGCGCCCTGTTAATGGTGTTTTATCTGTTGTTTTGATGGCGAAGAGGATGGGGATGACTAAGTGTATTGTACCTGCAATGAATGCCTTTGAAGGGGCAGCTGTTGATGATATAGAGGTCTATGGTGTACATACATTACAGGAACTCATTGGCTTCCTGGATGGACGTCTGGTTATTGAGCCGGCATATATCGACAGGGATACTTTGCTTGAACGATCAGAAGGGCAGATATCACAGCTGGATTTCAGTGACATTTGCGGGCAGCACACGATGAAGCGAGGACTTGAGATCGCTGCTGCAGGGATGCATCATACGATGCTGATCGGGCCTCCCGGAGCAGGAAAGTCCATGGCGGCAAGACGCCTGCCGACAATTTTGCCGAAGATGACATGGGAAGAATGTCTGGAAGTGTCTGAAATTTACAGTGCTGCAGGACTGCTGAAGCCTGCAGAGGGATTGATCACGACACGGCCTTTCAGAAGTCCGCACCATACGGCTTCTGATGTGGCATTGGCTGGAGGCGGCAGATTGCCAAAGCCTGGGGAGATCAGCCTGGCTCACAGGGGTGTACTGTTTTTGGATGAATTAACAGAATTTAGTTCCGCAGCCATGGAAGTAATGCGTCAGCCCATAGAGACCGGCCATATAATGATCAATCGTTTGCAGGCGATGTGTGTGTTTCCAGCAGGATTTATGCTGGTGGCAGCGATTAATCCATGCCGATGCGGCTATTATCCCTGACGTACGGAAGTGCCATTGTACACCTTTACAGATCAGACGTTATATTGGCAGAATCAGCCAACCACTGATGGATCGGATCGATTTGAATATAGAGGTGCTTCCGGCCAGAATTGAATCTTTACAGGAAGCTGCGTCAGATGAAGAGTGTTCAACTCAGATTCTGAAGCGGGTGGAACAAGCCCGGGCCATGCAAGATGCACGTTACAGCGGAACCGTTTATAGATATAATTCACAGCTGCATGACAGGGATGTGGAGAGATATTGTGCGCTTGAAGCAGAAGAACGGATGTTAATGAAGAATATTTATGAACAGTATGATCTGAGTGCGCGGACATACCATAAGATTTTGAAGGTTGCACGGACCATTGCAGATCTTTCGGGACATTTGAGGATTACGACAGATGATATAAGTGAAGCAGTGTTCTATAAGTGTTTGGATGGGAGATATTGGGGAAGCGGAAATGGAAAAGGATGAATACTGGCTCTGGCTTGGAACAATTCCCGGTATTGGGAACGTAACAGCGCTTAAGTTGTTAAATGCTTTCGGCGGAGATATCCGAGTATTGTATGAAGCTGATAAGAAAACAATCGCCGGTCGTCATATTGTGAGTGAAAAACAGCTTCAGAGTATTATATATAGTAGAAACAGGGACAGAATCTGCCGTGCCTATGCGCAGATGAAGGAAAAGGGCATTCAATGCCTTTCCATTGTGGATACACATTATCCTGATATGTTGAAATCACTTCATGATCCGCCCATTGTTTTATATTTTCTTGGAAGCATACCAGCCCCGGAAGAGTGGATGATCGCACTGATCGGAGCCAGACAATGTAGCAGTTACGGCCGACAGGTCAGCAGGATGCTCGCACGCGGTATCGCTGCTTCCGGTCTGACTGTTGTCAGTGGAATGGCCAGGGGCAGTGACAGCGCTGCTCATTGGGGCGCGCTAGAAGAAGGCGGACGTACCTTTGCTGTTCTTGGATGCGGTGTTGATGTCTGTTATCCACGGGAGAATATTGATCTCTATACGGAGATCGGCAGAAACGGCGGGATTCTTTCCGAATTTCCTCCGGGGACAAAACCGGAGGGATATCATTTTCCGAGAAGGAATCGTCTGATTGCTGCATTGGCAAAGGGTATTGTAGTCACAGAAGCCAAGCAGAAGAGCGGAACTCTGACTACCGTTGAACATGGTTTGGATCTGGGCAAGGATATTTTTGCTGTTCCGGGTAGGATAGATGATGCTTTAAGTGAAGGATGTAACCAGCTGATTCGGGCCGGTGCCAAGCTGGTGATGCAGCCATCGGACATTCTTGAAGAATTCGGCATTCTGGCCAGGGAATATAAAAAAAATAATATTACGCTTGATAATTCTGAAAAAGTAGTGTATGCTAGCATATGTTTAGTTCCCAGAAGTGTGGATGAGATTGCTGTGCTGACCGGTATGGATGTGCAGGGTATCATTCACTGTCTGGTTAGGATGGAATTGAAGGGAATTATACACAGAGTAGGAAAAAATCAATATGTGTTAAGTATATAGATGTGGAGGAAAAGGCTGTGGCTAAATATTTAGTTATTGTTGAATCCCCGGCCAAGGCGAAGACAATTAATAAGTTTTTGGGTTCAAATTATCATGTTGTAGCCTCTAACGGACACGTAAGAGACTTGCCGAAGAGCCGACTGGGTATCGATGTTGAAGATGATTATGAACCAAAATATATCACGATCAGGGGTAAAGGGGATATATTGGCAATGTTGCGTAAAGAAGCCAAGAAGGCAGATAAGATTTATCTCGCAACTGACCCGGACCGTGAAGGAGAAGCAATATCATGGCATCTGGCAACGGCATTGAAGCTGGATGAAGCACATACCAATCGTATTACATTCAATGAGATCACAAAGAATGCGGTTAAGACGGCTATTAAACATCCTCGTAAGATTGATATGGATCTGGTGGATGCACAGCAGGCGCGCAGAATGCTTGACCGAATGGTCGGTTATCGTATCAGCCCGCTTCTTTGGAGCAAGGTTAAACGCGGTTTAAGTGCGGGGCGTGTTCAGTCAGTTGCGCTTCGTTTGATCTGTGACAGAGAACAGGAGATTGATGCTTTTATTCCGAAGGAATACTGGTCACTGGACGCTGTTTTAAATGTCAGCGGTGAAAAGAAGCCGCTGACGGCCAAGTTCTATGGCAAGAAAAAGGAGAAGATTGAGATCCATTCTCAGAAAGAACTGGATGCGATCATGGATGCACTCAATGATGCCGCGTATCAGATCGTGGACATTAAAACCGGTGAGCGAACAAGAAAAGCGCCTGTTCCGTTTACAACAAGTACTTTACAACAGGAGGCTTCCAAGCAGCTGAATTTCTCAACGCAGAAGACGATGCGCCTCGCACAGCAGCTGTATGAAGGTGTCGATATTCAGGGACTGGGAACCGTTGGTCTGATCACATACCTGAGAACAGATTCTATTCGTATCTCAGAAGAAGCTGACAGCAACGCGAGAAACTTCATTGCTGAGAATTATGGCCAGGAATATGTCGCCGCTGCACCTAAGACCGCAGAGTCTGGCAAGAAGATCCAGGATGCTCATGAAGCAATCCGTCCGACATATCTTGATCAGCTGCCGGTCAAGGTCAAGGAGTCCCTCAGCAGAGACCAGTTCCGTTTGTATCAGCTTATTTGGAATCGTTTTGTTGCCAGCCGTATGAAAGAGGCTGTCTACGAGACAACCAACATCAAGATAGAAGCGGCAGGATACTTGTTTACGGTATCAACTTCAAGACTTGCTTTTGAAGGTTTTATGTCTGTATATAAACCGGACGATGAAAAGGCTGAGAACAATGTGCTGGCTAGAAAGATCAATAAAGACAGTCAGCTGAGTTTCAAGGATTTTGACGCAAAACAGCATTTTACACAGCCGCCGGCACATTACACAGAGGCATCCCTTGTCAAGACAATGGAAGAACTCGGTATTGGCCGACCAAGTACGTATGCGCCAACAATTACAACCATCATTTCCCGAAGATATGTGGCAAAGGAGAACAAGAATCTCTATGTTACAGAATTAGGTGAAGTGGTTAATCGAATGATGGTACAGTCCTTCCCAAGTATTGTGGATGTGAACTTTACAGCCAATCTGGAGTATTTACTGGATAAAGTCGGTGAAGGCGTTGTGAATTACAAGACTGTTATCCGTAATTTCTATCCGGATCTGGATGAAGCAGTTCAGAAGGCTGAAAAAGAGTTGGAAGAGGTTAAGATTGAAGATGAAGTCTCAGATGTCCAGTGCGATCAGTGCGGTCGTATGATGGTCATCAAGTATGGTCCTCACGGTAAGTTCCTGGCATGTCCGGGATTCCCTGAATGCAGAAATACCAAGACGTACTTCGAGAAAATCGGCGTAAGCTGTCCGAAGTGCGGCAAGGATATCGTCATTAAGAAGACGAAGAAAGGTCGCCGTTATTATGGCTGTATGGGCAATCCTGAATGTGATTTTATGACCTGGCAGCGTCCGTCGGATAAGAAGTGTCCGGAATGCGGAAGTGTTCTTTTGCATAAAGGCAATAAGCTTGTATGTATGAATGAAACCTGCGGCTTTGTCATGGCCAATCCAAAGGAAGAAGACCAATAGTCCTTAAGTGATAGAAGAATCTGTCTGATAAGTCTGAAAAGATTTTATGGACAGATTCTTTTTTTGGTTTTTCTTTGTAATGTGACAAAGTGTATTGTCTGTCTTTACCTAAATTTAACATTCAGTTTGCGGAAACGTCTGTGCTTATGTCGTTTTTCATCCTAATTGTAGGTATAATTTTCTTAATTAATAATAAAATTTGAAATTTTCCAACATTCCCCTTGTTATGTTGGAATTTTCATGATAGAATGAGAAAGTAATAATGGGCAATCTTAAAAGAAAGAAGGATTTGATATGAGCGTACAATTGTTAGATAAAACACGTAAAATAAATAAATTACTGCATAACAATAATTCACATATGGTTGTCTTTAACGACATATGCGAAGTGCTCAGTGAAATACTGGAATCCAACATTCTTGTGATCAGTCGTAAAGGCAAAGTACTCGGTATTAAGAATCGACCGGATATTGCAGAACTGCATGAACTGATTGTGGATGCTGTAGGCGGACATATTGATGAAATGCTGAACGAGAGATTATTAAGTGTCCTTTCTACAAAGGAGAATGTCAATTTGCTGACACTTGGCTTTGAGAGCGACGACATCAACACCTATCAGGCTATTATTACCCCGATAGATATTGCAGCTGAGCGTTTGGGTACATTGTTTATTTATCGCAAGGATAAGCCATATGAAATTGATGACATTATATTGAGCGAATATGGCACCACCGTCGTTGGTCTTGAAATGCTTCGTTCCGTCAACGAGGAGAATGCAGAAGAGACAAGAAAGGTTCAGATCGTCAAGTCAGCTATCAGTACACTGTCATTCTCAGAATTAGAGGCTATCACACATATTTTTGAAGAACTGGATGGTAATGAAGGAATTCTTGTTGCCAGTAAGATTGCAGACCGGGTAGGTATTACACGATCCGTTATTGTGAATGCACTTCGTAAGTTCGAAAGCGCCGGGGTAATCGAATCCCGTTCTTCCGGTATGAAGGGAACATACATTAAGGTTTTGAATGACGTGGTTTTTGATGAATTAAAGAAATTATAGGCTTGAGTTGATCGGGTTTAACAGATTTAATTGTAAGAATTACACGAATCAGAAGGAATTTTATGAAAAGGCTTGCCATTGGCAGGCCTTTATGTTATAATGCTATTCGGTAAAAAAAGACACGCAGATTGATTTCGGGAATGGTGCCCACAGGGTTGAACCCGGAGAGGACGTCTGCGGAAGAGCAAAACCATGGAGGTATTAAAATGAGCGTTATTTCAATGAAACAGTTACTGGAAGCCGGTGTTCATTTCGGACATCAGACAAGAAGATGGAACCCTAAAATGGCTCCTTATATCTACACAGAGAGAAATGGTATCTATATCATCGATCTTCAGAAGTCTGTAGGTATGGTTGATGATGCTTACAATGCAATCAAAGATATCGTTGCAGATGGTGGCACAATCCTTTTTGTTGGTACTAAGAAACAGGCACAGGATGCAATCAAAGCAGAAGCAGAACGTTGTGGTATGTACTATGTTAACCAGAGATGGTTAGGTGGTATGCTGACTAACTTCAAGACAATCGAAAGCAGAATCGCAAGACTCAAAGCAATCGAGAAGATGTCTGAAGACGGTACATTCGAAGTCCTTCCTAAGAAGGAAGTTATCGAACTGAAGAAAGAATGGGAGAAGCTTGAGAAGAACCTTGGCGGTATCAAGGATATGAAGAGAATCCCAGATGCAATCTTCATCGTAGATCCTAAGAAGGAAAGAATCTGTGTACAGGAAGCACACATCCTTGGTATTCCACTGATCGGTATCGCAGATACAAACTGTGACCCAGAAGAACTGGATTACGTTATCCCAGGTAACGATGATGCTATCAGAGCAGTTAAACTGATCGTTTCCAAGATGGCAGATGCTGTTATCGAAGCAAAACAGGGTGCAGATGCTGAAACAACTGAAGCAGAAGCAGCTGAAGCTGATGCAGAATAATTATAGAGACTGATTTGTTCGTTGAATAAATAGTTCAGGCTGTCTCGGGGCCGGATAAGCTTTGAGACAGCTTTTTAAACTAAATGATATTATTTTTATATATTATATGAATAACGGAGGAATAGAATCATGGCAATTACCGCAGCAATGGTAAAAGAATTAAGAGAAATGACAGGCGCAGGCATGATGGACTGCAAGAAAGCACTGAACGAAGTAGACGGCGATATGGACAAAGCTGTAGAATTCCTTAGAGAAAAAGGTCTTGCAGCAGCAGCTAAGAAAGCATCCAGAATCGCAGCAGAAGGTATCGTAGCAACACTTGTTTCCGATGACAAGAAATCCGCTGCTATCGTTGAAGTTAATGCTGAAACAGACTTCGTTGCTAAGAATGAAGTATTCCAGTCATACGTTGCACGTGTAGCTGCACAGGTACTGGCTTCCAACAACACAACAATGGAAGCATTCATGGCTGAACCATGGATCGATGATGCTTCTTTCACAGTAGAACAGGAACTTTCCCAGATGGTTGCTAAGATTGGTGAGAAACTGAGCATCAGAAGATTTGAGAAAGTGACAAACGAAAACGGTGTTATCGCTTCTTACATCCACGCAGGCGGTAAGATTGGCGTTCTGGTTAACATGGATACAACAGCATCCGCTGAAGCAGTTGAAGAATGCGGCAAGAATGTTTGTATGCAGGTTGCAGCTCTTAAGCCTCAGTTCACAAACCGTAACGAAGTAAGTGCAGAGCATATCGCACACGAGAAAGAAATCCTTCTTGCTCAGATCATGAACGATCCTAAGGAATCTCAGAAACCAGCTAAGGTTATCGATGGTATCGTAACAGGTCGTATCAACAAAGAATTAAAGGAAATCTGCCTTCTTGATCAGGTTTATGTTAAAGCTGAAGACGGTAAACAGTCCGTTGGCAAATATGTTGAATCTGTAGCTAAAGAAGTTGGTGCACCTATCGCTGTTAAATCTTTCGTACGTTTCGAGACAGGTGAAGGTATGGAAAAACGTGAAGACGATTTTGCAGCTGAGGTTGCTAAACAGGCTGGAATGTAATCTATTCAGCAACTTTACAGAAAAATGTTCTGCTAAACTCAATAAAATCAAGGCTTCTAGCAATTTTATTACTAAAACATGTGTGTTGCGTAAGTATTATAAAGTATCATAATTTATCACCATTTATCACAGTATTTTGCGTCAATCTTGCGTAGGGTTTTGCGTCAGATGACAATCTAGTTCCCTTCGGCTAAGTTTACGCAAAATAACGATTATGGAATGACTTATATACACATATAAGAGACTCTATTATTTAGAGTCTCTTTTTTAGTAAAGAATGAGACGATATACAAAAAGATCGAGTATGAGGCTAACCATTTAGTTGATTAGCCGACCTCTTACGCCACCGTGCGTACCGTTCGGTACACGGCGGTTCTCTAGTTTTCACAAACTGTTAGATAATAGTCAAGCATGGATGTATATCCAAGCTTGGCTATTATTTTATTTGAAAAGATTTGGTTCAGTACCTTGGAAAATATGCGGTGTATCCGTAAAATACCAAAATCTTGTGGCGGTGATGATAAATATAATAATCTGATTATTGTGCATACAGGGATGGAAAGGCTGATAAAAAGTCAGGACAAAAAGAAATCAATCGTGTTCTAAACAAATATAAACTGGAATGTAATCAAAGACGGAAAGTAAATACCATAAGAAAAAATGCAGGATTAGAGGAAATAGACGTAAAAGCACTTGATAAGGAACTGTAAGTTACGATGTTAAAAAGTAGAAGTTACTGATGATGGAACGCCGGATGAGGGGAAACTCTCATGTCCGGTGTGAAGTGGGGGAAAATCTGGCGATAACATCAAAGGATTACCTATCACTATAGGATCGTTTGATTGCCCTGCATCATCTGGATATTGGTTGGAAACCATCTGACTTGGAACAGAGGGAAGGACGTATTATCCGTCAGGGAAACCATAATAAAAAGGTTCATATCTTCCGGTATGTAACAGAATCCACATTCGACAGTTATATGTGGCAGTTAATCGAGAACAAGCAGAAATTCATCTCCCAGATCATGACCAGCAAAGCACCGGTCAGAAGTTGTGAAGATGTGGACGAAGCGGCGCTGTCCTATGCAGAGGTCAAAGCACTTGCAACCGGAAATCCGGCAGTAAAAGAGAAGATGGCATTGGATGTGGACGTGGCAAAGTTGAAACTTTTAAAAGCCAACCACATGAATAATCAGTACCGTTTGGAAGATGACATTGCAAGGAATTTTCCGCAACAGATTGCAAAACTGATGGAGATCATTGACAGCTACAAGGCAGACATCGCTCATTTTTCTGAGCATAAAATCACAGATCCAGAGCAGTTTTCTATGGAAATCAGTGGCAAAGTGTTCACAGAAAAGAAAGAGGCAGGTACAGCACTTCTGGCGGTCTGCAAAGACATTAAGTCTGTAGATGCAGCTATGGACATTGGAAGCTATCAGGGATTCAACATGAGAATCCAATTCGACAGCTGGAGCAAAGAGTTTATCCTGTCTGTAAAGCATGAATCGGTAGCTAAAGTTCGGTTGGGAGCCGATGCTCTAGGAAATATCACTCGTATCAACAACCTTTTGGAAAGCTATCCGGAGAAACTGGCAGAAGCAGAACAACGGCTGGAAACGGTTCAGGAGCAGATGACAAATGCCAAAGAGGAAGTCGGGAAGCCATTTCCAAAAGAAGAGGAACTGAGCCAAAAACTGGAGCGGCTGTCAGAATTAAATGCACTTCTCAATATGGATGAACGGGAAGATACAGAAACAGAGCAGTCGGAATCAAAAGAGAAAGAAGAAAGACCGGCACGAGGTTCTATCCATGAGAAGCTGCAGATTTATAAAGAAAAGAGTCAGCGGGAAAGTGAAACTGGCAAGGAAAATAGAAAACGGGACTTCGGTCTGGAATAAGAAAACAAGGAAGATGGCATAATCTGGCAGAAAGAATGTTCTGTGGGTTATGCCTTCTTTCAGAATACGGGAGGAACTTATATGGCAAGAAGTATGATAACAGGTAGAGAAACACAGAAAATGCAGGAATATACGCAGGAACGGATCAATCAGGCAGAGCGTAGAGGCGTAGAATTTCCAACAGATGTAAAAGAACAGATTTCTGAATATGCGAATCTGATCGGTGAGGAAGAGAAAGTTAGGACTCTGGTAAGAAATCTGGCAGATGCATTGAGCAAAGCAGATGAGGAAAGTGTAGAGGATTTACTGGATGATGCAAGAATGGATATTCAGGACTTACCAGATCCAACCATAGGCAAGCTGGAACTTCGGGATTATGGATATACAGCAGAGGATATGGTACCGCTTAGAAAAGAAGCAGCCTTAGATTATCACAGGATGGGTTCTAAGATTTATTGCTTGGGCAGCGATGGCGGTAAGGGAGAGTATGCAAGTAAAGAAATGATACAGGCACATGAAGGTCTGTTTGGCATGGAATCGCAGATGTGGGAACGGATAAGGGATCGGGATCTGGATTATGCCGATGAAGATTTTGGAGCATTTCAGGAGCCTATGAGTGTCATTGACCAGGAAGAAGCACTGAAATTATACGATGCCGGAGCAGATATCTATCTGATCACTAATTTTTCATCACCAATTTATGTCACGGAACGCAAGGAAATCGAACGAGGACCGGAGCATTATCAGATGTCCATGGCAGAACGGGAGCGTTTCCGTAACCTGGAATGGGAAATGCAGAAATATCCGCAGATTCAGTCTTTGAAAGAGGCAAACCTGTTGTTAGGAACAAGGCGAACCTTTGGTATTTATCAGATCAAAGATGATTCACCGGGCGAAAATTATGCATTTATGAATATGAGTTTTATTGAAAGTCATGGTATGCAGATAAAAAAAGAAGATTATAAGCTGGTCTATGTTGGAGAATTACTGGGAAATACGTCACTGGATGATATTTTTGAAAGGTTCAACATTGATAGACCGAAAGACTTCCGTGGGCATTCCCTGTCTGTCAGTGATATCGTTGTTTTGAATGATGGGGAAAAAGTAACAGCTCATTTTGTAGACAGTATCAGTTTTGAACAGCTGGATTCTTTCTTGAATCTGGAAGAACAGGTTCTTAGTGAACTGGCATATGAGGTAGGAGAACGGTATTTTGCTATTCAGAGGACAGAAGAAGGATACGATTATTCCTTTTACGATGAAGATTTCCGTCTGATGGATGGTGGCGTCTATGAAAATGATGAAATTTCTATTAAAGAAGCGGCAGAGGAACTTCTGGAAGACGAAGGCTGGACTGGAGAACGCATCCGTGGAGATTATGATCAGCTGATGAAAAAAGTAGAAGAAATGGATGAGGTTGTAATGGCGGAGATTCAGAACAGCCAGGGAGAATATAAGCCGTTGGCAAAGGTGGAGGAACTGGAAGAGGTGAATTATAACATGATTGATAATGTCCTCAATAATATGCCGCCGAAGAAAGAACCGTATCTGGAATACTTTGCGGCAGAATGCGATGAGTTCCATGATATGGGGGCTTATGAAAAAAGTACCGATGTTAATCAAATTGCTGCAGTCTATGAAAAATATAGGGAGAATCCTGAAAATGCCTATCGAGTATGCAGTATGGGGATTATCTATCGTGATCCAGAAGACAGCTTTTATGATGAGGCTGAAATTTCTATTGTAAAGGGAAATACGGTTCACGGTGATTATATGGATGATATTCGATTCTTTGGAGAACTTCCAATAATTCGGGAAGGTATAGAGAAGATTCATGAAGCATTGCCGGACTATAAATATGTACCCATGCGGGATGTCAGGGAAGCAATGTATCCAGAGAAAATGAACACAGAACAGCTGGCAGAGGCACTGGATGAGATCGCAGAAGCTTTTGATCCGTATGAATATCGGGATAATGTGGAGCCGGGAGAGAACACGGTACAAGAGGTAATGCTGGATTTGCAGAGTGGTAATACGCATTCTTATATTTCTTATTTGAAGGACATTGTAGAGGAAGAATGTGATCTGTCAGTCCGTGCTGGAGTATTGGTCGAGCGATTGAAGTCCTATGAACCGGAACTTCCAAAAGATATGGAGCCGATGGTGTATGTGAATTATTGTGAGAAAAGTGAGTTGGGGAGTCCAAGATGTCAAAAGTTATCTGATCTGGATTCCAAAACCGTAGAACAGGACAAAGCCTGGTATGCTGACCGTGATCCAAACACCAACGAACCAAAAACGACAGCACAGATGTTTTTTACAGTATATTATGCTGAGAAGGGTGATAAGATGCTGCACCATTTTCAAGGTAAGATAGAGATTGGTACCGGAAACGGTGGTATCATCAGTCAGTTAAAGATGCAGAATGAAATGAAATTGACAGATGAAAGCTGGATTAGTTATCAGCAAGGAAAAGGTAATGAAGAGTATCAGAAGTATATGGAAGATCTGACGGATATGCAGAATCATGTTCTGCCGTATTTGCAGAGCTTTTGCAGTCTGGAAGAAAAAGGTGTGAAGGAGAGACGAGAACAGCAGGTGACAGAGAAAAATGAGAGCAGAGAAGCTGTGTCAAGAGCCGGCGTTGAAGCAAATACAGCAGTTAAGGACGCAGGGAAAGCTGAAAGAAAGCCAGTAGCACAAAAGAGAGCAATGACGGGAAAAGAGAAGAAACCATCAATCCATGAACGCTTGGAAATCAATAAGAAAATTATCCAGGAAAAGCAGGGAAAAGATAAGCTGGAGAGAGGGGCTGATTTGGGTGTAAGATAAACAATAAAGCCTGGTAGATGATTTTAAAAGATTATTTACCAGGTGTTTTTGTGAAAATCTTAGAAAACAATAACAAATCAAACAACCTAGAAGAAAACTTAATTTTGGTTGAAACTATTCCGATAAAAGAATATACTTATAATAGGCTTGTTGTATCGTTTGGAGGAAAATTATGGATTATATAACAACGATCGAAATGTCAAAAATATGGGGAATTTCATCTAGAAGAATTTCTCTTTTATGTAGCCAGGGAAGAGTGCCTGGAGCAGAGAAAAAGGGAAAGACTTGGCTAATACCAAAAGATGCGGTAAAGCCAACAGATCCTCGAAAGAAAAACAGATGACGTATTGGAGGTTATAATGCTTATGGGAAGACCAGAAGATTCCAGAGTGAAGATTCCAGCGCTTGTGCACTTCACAAGACTTGGATATACCTATATGTCAATTAAAGATGAAGTAGAAAGGAAAGTACCATGACAAAGGATGAAGTAAAAAAACTCTGGATGGACAGTCCGGAATCACTACAGTTTTTAAATAATGCTACAAAATTTTATAATTTAATGATGATGTATCGTTGTGCTATTCGGGAGATACAAACTAAACTTGAGGTTTTGGATGATGAATTTTC
>ENA-OQKY01000092-OQKY01000092.1-human-gut-metagenome-genome-assembly--contig:-NODE-92-length-122097-cov-33.828704_pt1 | contig 122097 bp, 102 predicted proteins | sample MGYA00242652_ERZ504805 | MGnify/ENA primary metagenome ERZ504805 (study PRJEB26092, sample SAMD00036400) | human gut metagenome | host: Homo sapiens | study: EMG produced TPA metagenomics assembly...
TTTCCGAATCGCAATTGGTTTCTTAATCCATCTCTTTATGCAAACATATATTCTTGTTTGAGGCTATCTTACAATAGCTTGTTTAAGTGCGCCATTTATTGGCTGTCCTCTACTTTCTTTCACAGTAGTACCTCTCAGATTCCATGAAATGACCGGTATTCCCGGTACGTTTCAAGCATATTTTTTCTTGCATTTTTCAAATAAGAAGTATCATCGCTGATTCGCCCCAAAAGAAGATATCCCTGATAGATGGAAAGCATGCGCTGAGAAAGAATCTTTGCATGATCCTGAGACAATCCCGAATGTAACAGTACCTCCAGAAAAATCTGCTCAAAATTTTTTAAACCTTCCATAAATACAGCTGCAATCGTTGGCTTGCTAAGGGCTGTTTCCATGCCCATCACTGCATACGGGCAGCCTGCAAATGCCTGTCCATTTGTCCTTTCAGATAAATAATCGAAGATTTCTTCTATAAAACTTTCCCAGTCCTTTCCCTGAGAACTGTTTTGAAATTGTTCCAATAAGATTTTTTGATAGTATTCCGTTACCGCTGCTGCCAAATCATCTTTGCTTTTGAAATAAAAGTAAAAAGATCCTTTTGGAAGATCTGTTTGTTTGAGAATTTCGCTGATTCCAGTGGCAGAATACCCATTTTTCCAAAATAATTCAGCAGCACATTCAATCAGGCGCTGTCTGGATTCTTCACCTTTCTTCATTTCGCATTTCCTCTTTCAGTCTGGAGAACAGATGTGTAAGTGCAAACATAAGCGTTTCATAATGCATATAATCTAAAGTATTTCTGTCTGCAAGAATTTGAAGACTTGCCGGGAATTCGTCATCAGCCTCCCAGAAACGAATGATAATCGGTAAAAAAGGAAAAAGATTCAATTTAAAAGCAACATCTCCTTTTTCCAGTTCCTTTCCGGAAAGTGCTATGCAGGCGTTACGCAATTTAACGGTTCTTCCGTTGAAAAAATCAGCGGTATTCTGAAAAAATCCGCTGTTCTGGGAAAGATTTCCTGTTTGTACAGAGGAAAGACTGCTTATATTTACGAATTCGTGTGACAGATGGCATCCATCTTTTGAATAACATAAAACATCGTAGATAGTCATTACTTCGTTGTGATTGGCTTCACAGGCTGTCTCATATTCATCGACTGACCATTGAACATTTCCCGTTTTTCTGTTAATGCGATAGTTACGGTTAACAAAAGTAATATATAACCAGTCAGAATCGTGTTCTAATGAATATTTATGTATCATTGCTGTCTGATCGTATTGCAGGAAAATGTGTGCCATAGAAATTTTTGTTTTATCATAATTAGTGATAGCTTTTGTCATATGTCCCTCCAAAAATATTTTTGCTGTATTTACTTATAAAATAGACTAATCAGTCTATAAAGTCAATACTTTTTGCGTACCAAATAAAAATCAAACAGCAAGTAAATGTCATCGCCGGTTATGCTAGTACTTTTCATTCAATTTATATATAATATTGCAGACAGTTTTTTTGTTGCAAAATATTCGATGGAAGGGCTTACTGCATTACTTGTTAAATAAATGGAAATATGCTATGCTTAAAAAAATTTGATCAGTTATGGTTATCTATCTTAAAAAAGCGGAATACTTCAGTTCATATATATAATGAAGATGAAGTTGATGAAATGATCGTACTGATACGTGACAGTTTTATTCCTGATTTTATTGTTCTTAAGGATACGTTGGTGAAGAAACTGGAAGAAGCTGAAAGCGATTGGAGAGCAGAAGAAAAATATTTTATTCAACGGGTGGGAGAATCAGAGATGGAGAAAAATATTATAGATAATTATGAAAAACAGGTATATATCGGAAGAGAATGGTTCATGAAATATGATCAGGATAAGCTGATCAGGAAATATGGTCTGAAAAATGACAGAGATTATCTGTATCTGGAATATATAGGAACAGAATATCGGCTCAGCCGTGCAGATGGAGCTATCGAATACAGGAAGGAAGACGAATGGCAGGTTTGCAGGGAATATACGATTGTTATGACGATTTATGATCTTCTTTGTCATTCCAGAGAGGAAGTACTGCCGCCGCTGACAGGAGAGTGGCAGCCGGTAGGTGGATTTGTAAAGACCGGAAGCAGCCCATCGACAGGAGTATTTACAGAAAAATATGAGAAAGCATTTTCTGGTAAAGTAGAAGAGGTTAAAAAGGCATGTATCTACCTGGGAGGGAGACTTCAGAAACGTTTGGCAGGAGCAGACATTACAGTTGAAATGCCGGTTATATCAGGCTTTTCCGTGCTGTTTCAGTTTTGGGATGGTGATGATGAATTTCCGCCAAAGATTTTGATTTTGTGGGATAAAGCATCTATGACATATCTTCATTTTGAAACGACCTATTATCTTCAGGGAGATTTATTGCAGGCTATTCTGGAGTTGCTATAGATGTGAATGGTAGTAAGTCAATCGGATATTCACAATTGAAGCAGGGGATTTATTTGATTTGGCTAAAGACTATTTTTGAAGATTATTTTTGATATAAATTAAAAAATAAGAGACACCAACGCTAAGTACGTCGATGTCTCTTATTTAGATTAGCAGTGAATAATTTTATTTTGTATCCTGCAGAGCCAGATAACCTTCTTCGCCTGTACGGATCTTAACAACATTTTCGATGTCATATACAAATACCTTACCATCACCGATCTGACCTGTATGAAGAACTGCTTTGGCAGTTTCAATAACTTTCTGTACAGGTACAAGACTTACAACAATTTCAATCTTGATCTTAGGAAGAAGATTCATTTCCATCTCAACACCACGATAGTAGGATGGAGCGCCTTTCTGTACACCACATCCAAGTACGTTTGTGATGGTGATACCTGTAACACCGATTTCGTTCATTGCTTGCATAAATTCATCAAGTTTATTCTGACGGGTAATGATAACAACTTTTGTAAGTTTGTGAACTCCTTCTTTCGGAAGTTCAGGAACTGATTCAGCAGGAGCAGAAGGTCTGGCTGTAATAACAGGAGCTTTTACAGAAGTTCCCATAGGAGTCGGAACACCTGCCATAGCGAATCCGTCGTAAGCACTTGCAAGACCATGTTCTTTAGAGTCAAGACCTGCGATTTCTTCTTCTGGTGTAACACGAAGTCCGATGGTGTGTTTAATTACCTGGAAGATGATTGTCATAGTAACAACAACCCATGCGATTGTAATGATCATACCTGTAAACTGAACGCCCAGTCCGTGAAGACCGCCGCCTGTGAAGAGACCTTTCCAGTCTGTGCCTGCACCATCAGAGAAAAGACCAACAGCGAGAGTACCAAATGCACCATTTAAACCATGAACACCGACAGCACCAACAGGGTCATCGATCTTCAGAACTTTATCAATAAATTCAATACCAAATACTACGATGAAACCGGAAGCAATACCAATGATTGCTGCGGATGTAGGAGAAACTGTATCACATCCTGCTGTAATTGCTACAAGTCCTGCAAGAGAACCGTTCAGAGACATGGAAACATCTGGTTTTTTGTAACGAACCCATGTGATGATCATAACAGTTACAGTTGCAACAGCTGCTGCAAGGTTAGTAGTAACAAAGATTTTACCTGCACTTACGATTGCATCGCCTTCCATACTTACTGTGGAAGCACCATTGAATCCGAACCAGCAGAACCAGAGAATAAATACACCTAGGGCACCAACTGTAAGGTTGTGACCAGGAATTGCTTTGGATTTTCCATCTTTTGTGTATTTACCGATACGAGGTCCAAGGATGATGGCGCCAATCAGGGCTGCAACACCACCTACCATATGTACTGCACAGGAACCTGCGAAATCATGGAAGCCCATCTGGCTGATAAATCCGCCGCCCCAGATCCAATGTCCGGAAACAGGATAAACAACGAGACTGATCATAAGACTGTAGACACAGTAGGAAAGAAACTTGGTACGTTCTGCCATTGCACCGGAAACGATTGTTGCGGATGTAGCACAGAATACTGTCTGGAAGATTAAGAATGCCCAGAAAGGTACTCCGTCAGGAAGCATTCCTGAACCATAGTTTGCTTCAGAAGCAATACCACCGATCTTTCCGATAAATCCATTGCCTGTACCGAACATCAGACCGAAGCCGACCAGCCAGAAGACCGGAGTTCCGATACAGAAGTCCATGAGGTTTTTCATAATAATGTTACCTGCGTTTTTGGCTCTTGTGAAGCCTGTTTCTACCATTGCAAATCCGGCCTGCATAAAGAAGACCAGTGCGGCGCCGACCAGCACCCAAATTGTGTTTACTGCGGAAAATTCCATAATAATATTCCTCCCTCATAAAAATTTCCTCATATTTTATAAAATGCAAAAAGCGCGATGTCTGATCTATGGCCAGTTCATCGCGCTTTTGCGAATATAAAATCCATATTTATTTGTAGTGCACAGCATATCTGATGTGATGAAAAAGATGTTCGGTGTGCCTGTATGCTATGCGCCTTTAAATCAAAATTATATGTAAAACAGGGGAATATCAAAATATCGTGTGATTAATGGATGAGGAAATCGATAATGAATTATGAAGTAGAGTTCATAAAGATATTCCCCTGTTATTACCTATTACTTATACGGAAAACAGAAGCTTGTCATATGTAGGATATGGAAGCAGTGCATCCGGAATCAGAGTTTCTGCTGCATCTACAGATTTTCTTAATGTTTCCATATCAGAAAGAACAACTGTCTGGTATGCTTTTGCATTTGCCAGAGGATCTTCTGTAGCAAGCGCTTTGGCAGTGTCTGCTTTTAAGGTATCAAGACCTGTGGAAATCTCATCAGCAAGCTCAGAGAGCTCTTTGATCAGTTTTCCCTCAGAAGCAGTGCTGACATCAGAAACAACTGATTTCTTGGCAACAGCAGTAGCTGCAACCTTGTCGATATATGCGAACACAGATGGAAGGAAATCCTTCTGTACCATTTCAACCATAGTATTGGACTCAATGTTAAGAATCTTGGAGTAAGATTCCAGCCAGATTTCATAACGAGACTCGATTTCTTCTTTTGTGAAGATATGATATTTGGTAAAGAGCTCAATATTTTTATCTGCAATCCACTGTGGAAGGGCATCCGGTGTGGATTTCAGGTTGAAGAGACCACGTTTCTCAGCTTCTTCGATCCATTCGTCTGTATAACCATTTCCATTGAAGATAACACGTTTGTGATCTGTGATCGTTTTCTTGATCAGTTCATGGATAGCATCATCCATTTTATCATCCGGAACATCTTTTAACTGTTCTGCAAACTGGTGAACACACTCAGCAACAGCAGTATTTAAGATGATATTCGGGTTTGCAACAGAAGCTTCAGAACCAAGCATACGGAACTCGAATTTGTTTCCTGTAAATGCGAAAGGTGAAGTACGGTTTCTGTCTGTATTGTCTTTTACGAAATGCGGAAGTACTTTTGCACCGATATCCATCTGGACTGCACGACTTCCGGCAAAATATTCACCATTTTCGATAGATTTTAATATTTCTGTCAGCTCATCACCGAGGAAAACAGATACAACAGCCGGCGGAGCCTCGTTAGCACCAAGACGGTGATCATTTCCTGCACTTGCTACAGAGATACGAAGTACATCTGCATATTCATCAACAGCTTTGATAACTGCTGTCAGGAAAATCAGGAACTGTGTATTTTCAGCAGGTGTTTTACCAGGATCAAGGATATTTACACCTGTATCAGTGATCATAGACCAGTTGTTGTGTTTACCACTTCCGTTGATTCCTTCGAAAGGTTTCTCATGAAGGAGGCAAACAAGACCGTGTTTGTCAGCAACTTTCTTCATAACTTCCATTGTTAACTGGTTATGGTCAACTGCAACGTTTGTTGTATCAAATACAGGAGCCAGCTCATGCTGTGCAGGAGCAACTTCGTTATGCTTTGTTTTGGCAGGAATACCAAGCTTCCAGAGCTCTACATCCAGGTCATGCATATAAGCTGCAACACGAGGTTTCAGAGCACCGAAATAATGATCTTCCATTTCCTGGCCTTTAGGAGCAGGAGCACCGATCAATGTACGTCCGCAGAATACAAGGTCTTTTCTCTGTTTGTATAATTCTTTGTCTACCAGGAAGTATTCCTGCTCAGGACCTACAGTTGTGTTTACATGTTTAACTTCTTTATTTCCTATTATATGAAGAAGGTTTGTTGCTTCTTTGTCCAGTGTCTCCATGGAACGAAGAAGAGGAGTTTTTTTATCAAGTGCTTCTCCGCTGTAAGAGCAGAATGCTGTAGGAATATAAAGGGTTCCGTCTTTAATGAATGCCGGTGATGTAGGATCCCATGCTGTATATCCTCTTGCCTCGAATGTGGCACGAAGACCGCCTGATGGGAAACTGGAAGCATCCGGCTCGCCTTTTACAAGTTCTTTTCCGGAGAAATCCATGATCACCTGTCCATCTCCTGTAGGAGAAATGAAGCTGTCATGTTTCTCTGCAGTTACGTTTGTCATTGGCTGGAACCAGTGAGTATAATGAGTAGCGCCGTTCTCGGTAGCCCATTCTTTCATTGCAACTGCAACTGAGTTAGCGACATCCAGTTCGAGGTGTGTACCATTCTCAATTGTTTTCTTTAATGCTTTGTACATGTCTTTTGGCAGTTTGCTTCTCATTACTTTGTCGTTGAAGACCAGGCTGCCATACAGTTCAGGGATATTCTGTGCCATATAGGTACTCTCCTTTCGGTTTATGTTTTTCTCATAATGAATATGTGTAGTTCCGCAATGGATCAGGTTTGTGATCGTCTGCGGGTTTCGTCTCATAGAAAATTCCTCATCGAAAATTTTCTATGAAACGAAAGCTTTATAAAACGAAAAAGGCGCTTCGGATGCGATCTCTTATGATCTATCCAAAGCGCCTTTGCTTTATGTGCTGTACTATAAACGAAATGAAAACAGATGTCAAGCACTTTTTTTGAAAAAATTCAGAAAAAATTTTTGAGATGTGACAAAAAAAGGATAGGTTGACAAATTTGTTTCTATTATTATAATTTTGGTTTGTAAGTATGAATTCAGCAAAATAGCGGCCTGTTGAAAGGCATGAGATGTTTATTGAATATTTTATCCCTGACAGACAGAAGAATTTTGCTGGTGCAGACTGGTATATCGTTTTTGCTGTAATTCCGGAAAGTAATAATGGAATTCATTTCGCATGTACCAGTATTCTGAAAAAGATATTCAAAAGAGAATAGAATCGGAGGAAATCAGATGGCTGGAATAAAAGAAGAGTGCGGCGTCTTCGGAATTTATGATCTGGATGGCGGCAATGTAGTTCCGTCCATATATTATGGACTGACTTCTCTGCAGCACAGAGGACAGGAATCCTGCGGACTTGCAGTTTCTGATACTAAGGGAGAACGTGGAAATGTGAAGTTTCATAAGGACCTGGGTCTGGTAAGCGAAGTTCTCAGACAGGATGTTGTCCGCAAATATGAAGGAGACATTGGTATTGGTCATGTAAGATATTCTACAACAGGAGCTTCTGTTGCAGAGAATGCACAGCCCCTTGTTTTATCTTATGTAAAAGGAACTCTTGCACTTGCACATAACGGAAATCTGGTCAATACACCGGAACTGAAATGGGAACTGATCCAGAATGGAGCAATTTTCCATACAACTACAGATTCGGAGGTTATTGCGTTCCATATCGCCAGAGAACGTGTACATTCCAAGACAGTAGAAGAGGCAGTGTTAAAGACTGCAAAGAAGATCAAAGGTGCCTACGGTCTGGTAGTTATGAGCCCGAGAAAGTTGATTGCAGTCCGCGATCCATACGGACTGAAACCATTGTGCCTTGGTAAGAGAGGAAATGCGTATGTTATCGCTTCTGAGAGCTGCGCACTGACCTCTGTAAGTGCAGAATTTATCCGTGACATTGAGCCGGGTGAGATTCTTACGATCACAAAAGACGGACTGAAGTCCAATAAAGAGCTTGCTACTGCCGCTGCAAAACGTGCGCATTGCGTATTTGAGTACATATATTTCGCAAGACTTGACAGCACTATTGATGGTGTAAAGGTTTATGATGCCAGAATCCGCGGTGGTAAATCTCTTGCCAAGTCTTATCCTGTAGAAGCTGATCTTGTAACAGGCGTTCCGGAGTCAGGACTTCCGGCAGCGAAAGGATATTCCGAAGCATCCGGAATTCCGTTTGCATTTGCTTTCTATAAGAACAGCTATATTGGAAGAACTTTTATCAAGCCAACGCAGGAAGAGCGTGAGTCCAGTGTTCATCTGAAACTGAGTGTGCTGGAATCTGTTGTCAAAGGTAAGAGAATTGTTCTGGTGGATGACTCCATTGTTCGTGGAACAACCATTGCAAACCTGATCCATATGTTAAAAGAGGCGGGAGCAAAAGAAGTCCATGTACGTATCAGTTCACCGCCATTCCTGCACCCATGTTATTTCGGAACGGATGTGCCGTCTAATGATCAGCTGATCGCAGCAAGTCACAGCACAGAGGAAATCCGAAAGATGATCGGTGCGGATTCTCTTGGATATATGCAGACAGATTATCTGGAAGGAATGGCAGGCGGTCTGCCGTTATGCAAGGCATGTTTTGACGGAAACTATCCAATGGAAATACCGGATTATACGAATGCAGAATATGCGGATATTGTGAAATGTTAATGATTAATACGATATAGCAGGATCGGGGAACAGAGTATGTTCCCCGATTTTTATGAAAAAGTATTTTTGGGAATACTGAACAGTTACGAAAAAAGCAGAATTTTAGAATAATATATGGAATCAATCTCACATAGTGGTATAACCAATATTAAAAAAGAATATAAAAAATGTTATAAAACTCAATAATAATGCACGATAAAAATATACATAATAAACAAAAAAGATAAATTGTGCTGAATAAAATGCATATGCAAAATAACTTGACAAATTTCTCAGAGAGGAACATAATGTGTGCATCTGATATGAAACAAACAGATTTTTCGGATTTTGAGAAAGGGTGATCACAATGTCACAGAGCAAAATTAAGTTAAATGCAACGGAAGACGTACAGGAATTTGTAAACGCAGCAAGCAGATGTGATTTTGATATTGATGTATTTTATAACAGATTTTTAATTGATGCTAAGTCAATTCTTGGTGTACTGAGTCTGGATCTTACCAGAGAGCTGACAGTTGACTGCCATGGTGAGAGTAAAGAATTTAATCGTACATTAAAGAAATTTGCAGTTGCATAAATTTTACATTTTTTACAACCGAATAATTATTGCGGAGAAGACGGGCCTGGCAGATGAATTTCTACGGACCTGTCTTTTCTGTATTGTGGTGATCATCAGGTAGGGAAGATATTTTGTATTATATTGTGGATCTATGAATGAAAATAGATAACGTGTTTCATGATATGAATGCTTCGAATATTTCCTACAGAAATGAGTGGATTTATTGAGAAACAGAAAAATTCATTATTGACAAACGAAAAAAAATGTTTTATAGTATAGCATATTTTTAAAGGAAAACACATATTGTTTAGGATATGCTGATCTGACAAAGGCGTCAGATGCAGAATACCAGATGGGTCAAGTGCCCTCTGATAGCTGCATCTGACGCCTTTTTATTTATAAACAAAGGATGATGGAGGAGGAAATCAAAATGGCAGTTAAATACGTATTTGTCACAGGAGGAGTTGTTTCCGGTCTTGGAAAAGGAATCACAGCAGCGTCTCTGGGACGTCTTCTGAAAGCGAGAGGTTACCAGGTAACCATGCAGAAGTTTGATCCTTATATTAATATTGACCCGGGAACCATGAACCCGATCCAGCACGGAGAAGTCTTTGTAACAGATGACGGTACAGAGACAGATCTGGATCTGGGACACTATGAGAGATTCATTGATGAAAGCCTTGACAAAAATTCCAACGTGACCACAGGTAAGGTTTACTGGTCTGTTCTTCAGAAAGAACGTCACGGAGATTTCGGCGGAGGTACCGTACAGGTCATTCCACATATTACAAATGAGATCAAGAGCCGTTTCTACCGTGCCAAATCACCGGAGGAAAACAAGATTGCCATTATTGAAGTCGGAGGAACCGTCGGTGATATCGAAAGCCAGCCATTCCTGGAAGCTATCCGTCAGTTCCAGCTCAATGTGGGACATGACAATGCAATCCTGATTCATGTAACTTTAATTCCTTATTTAAAAGCATCTGAAGAGCTGAAAACCAAACCAACTCAGGCAAGCGTAAAAGAACTTCAGGGAATGGGAATCCAGCCGGATGTACTGGTATGCAGAAGCGAACATGAACTGACAGAGGATATTAAAGAAAAAATTGCATTGTTTTGTAATGTACCGGTATCTCATGTTCTCCAGAATCTAGATGTAGAGTATTTATATGAAGCTCCTCTTGCAATGGAAAGAGAGAAACTTGCAGATGTAGTTCTTTCCAGTCTGAGACTGGAAAACAGAAAGCCGGATCTGAGTGACTGGGAAGCAATGGTAGAAAGCCTGAGAAATCCGAACAAAACCGTAAGAATCGCAATCGTAGGAAAATATACACAGCTTCATGACGCATACCTCAGTGTAGTAGAGGCATTGAAACACGGTGGAATTTCCTGCAGAGCCAAAGTAGAGCTTGACTGGATCGACTCCGAAGAACTGACAGAGAAGAATCTGGATCAGCAGCTTCATGATGTAGACGGTATCCTGGTTCCGGGCGGTTTCGGAAACAGGGGTACTGAGGGAATGATCATTGCAGCACAGTATGCAAGAGTATACAAGATTCCATACCTCGGCATCTGCCTTGGAATGCAGATGGCAATCGTAGAATTTGCCCGCCATGTACTGGGATATGAAGATGCAAACAGCATTGAGCTGAATCCGGAAACCAAACATCCTGTAATTGCATTAATGCCGGATCAGGAAGATATTGAGGATATCGGTGGAACTTTAAGACTTGGAAGTTACCCATGTATCCTTGCAGAGGGTTCCAAATCTTATGAACTCTTTGGCAAGAAAGAAATCCATGAGCGTCACAGACATCGTTATGAAGTGAACAACGCATTCCGTAAAGAACTTCAGGAGAAGGGAATGAACATCGTAGGAACTTCCCCTGATAACCATATTGTAGAGATGATCGAGATCGCAGGGCATCCGTTCTATGTAGGAACCCAGGCGCATCCTGAATTTAAATCCCGCCCGAACCATGCACATCCTTTATTCAGAGGATTCATCCAGGCGGCAGTCGATTATAAAGGTAATTAATTACTCAAACACATTCGTGTACTTGAAATAAAAAATAAGCGAAGAACAGCAGAAATAGAAAGGATGAGGAGATTATGAAAGAAGTGAGAGAACAACAGCAACAACAAGGTCTGTACCGGCCTGAATTTGAACATGACAACTGCGGTATCGGAGCAGTTGTCAATATCAAAGGAAAGAAAACCCACGATACTGTTGCAAACGCATTAAAAATCGTAGAACATCTGGAACATCGTGCAGGTAAAGATGCAGAAGGCAAAACCGGTGATGGTGTAGGTATTCTTCTTCAGATTTCTCATAAATTTTTCAAAAAAGCCTGTAAGAAAGAGGGATTTGAAATTGGAGATGAGAGAGAATACGGTATCGCACAGTTTTTCTTCCCACAGCACGAGATCAAACGCGCGCAGGCAAAGAAGATGTTTGAGATCATTCTTGAGAAAGAAGGTCTGGAACTTCTTGGATGGCGTCAGGTTCCGGTATTTCCGGAAGTGCTTGGACATAAGGCAAGAGAATGTATGCCATGCATTATGCAGGCATTTATCAAGAAACCGGAAGATATGGAAAAAGGTCTTCCGTTTGACCGTATGCTCTACATTGCAAGACGTGAGTTTGAGCAGAGTAATGATAACACTTACGTAGTTTCCATGAGCAGTCGTACGATTGTTTATAAAGGTATGTTCCTGGTAGGGCAGCTTCGTACATTCTTTGAAGATCTCCAGAGTCCGGATTATGAATCTGCAATCGCTATGGTTCATTCTCGTTTCAGTACCAATACAAACCCAAGCTGGGAAAGAGCACATCCGAACCGTTTTATGGTACATAACGGTGAGATCAACACAATCCGCGGTAACGCAGACAAGATGCTTGCAAGAGAAGAGAACATGGAATCCCCATATCTGGAAGGACAGCTTCATAAAGTGCTTCCGGTTGTAAACAGAAACGGTTCTGACTCTGCAATGCTTGACAATACACTGGAATTTCTGGTAATGAGTGGTATGGAACTTCCGCTGGCAGTGATGATCACAATTCCTGAACCATGGGCAAACAACGATACAATTTCTCAGGCAAAACGTGATTTCTATCAGTATTATGCAACCATGATGGAGCCATGGGACGGACCTGCTTCCATTCTTTTCTCAGATGGTGATGTGATGGGTGCAGTTCTTGATAGAAACGGTCTTCGTCCATCCAGATATTATATCACTTCTGACGGATACATGATTCTTTCCTCCGAAGTTGGTGTATTGCCGATTCCGGAAGAGAAAATCGTATTAAAAGAGCGTCTTCATCCTGGAAAAATGCTCCTTGTAGATACTGTAAAAGGTAAAGTAATTGATGATGACGAGCTTAAAGAAGGCTATGCAAAAATGCAGCCATATGGTGAATGGCTCGACAGCCATCTGGTACAGTTAAAGGATATCAAGATCCCGAATGAAAGACCGGAAGAATACACATCGGAGCACAGAGCGCGCCTGCAGAAAGCATTTGGCTATACTTATGAGCAGTATCGTACTTCCATCAGAAACATGGCGTTAAATGGTGCAGAGAGCATCGGCGCTATGGGTGTAGATACTCCGCTGGCAGTATTTTCCAAACAGAACAGACCATTATTTGACTATTTCAAACAGCTTTTCGCACAGGTAACTAACCCTCCGATCGATGCAATCCGTGAGGAAATCGTTACAAGCACAAGTGTTTATGTCGGCAAGGACGGAAACCTGCTGGAGCAGAAACCGGAAAACTGTCAGGTATTAAAGATTAACAACCCGATCCTGACAAATACAGACATGATGAAGATCAAGAGCTTCAAGCATGAGGGCTTCAAGACAGCTGTTGTATCTACCTTATATTACAAGAGCACCAAGCTTGAGAGAGCCATTGACCGTCTTTTTGTAGAAGTAGATAAAGCATTCCGTGAAGGTGCAAACATCCTTGTCCTTTCAGACAGGGGAGTAGATGAAAACCATATGCCGATCCCGTCACTTCTGGCAGTATCCGCAGTTCATCAGCACCTTGTAAAAACAAAGAAGAGTACATCTCTTGCTATCATCCTCGAATCAGGAGAACCAAGAGAAGTACATCATTTCGCAACCTTACTTGGCTATGGTGCAAGTGCGATCAACCCGTATCTTGCTCTTGAGACAATCCATGAGCTGATCGACAGCCATATGCTGAACAAAGATTACTATGCAGCAGTAGACGATTACAACCATGCGGTCATCAGCGGTATCGTAAAGATTGCTTCCAAGATGGGCATTTCCACCATCCAGTCCTATCAGGGATCTCAGATCTTTGAGGCAATCGGTATTTCTTCAGATGTGATCGAGAAATACTTTACAGGTACAGTCAGCCGTGTAGGTGGAATCACTCTGGAAGATATCGAAGAGAATGTAGAGAAACTTCACTCAGAAGCATTTGACCCGTTAGGACTTCCGACAGACCTGACTCTGGACAGCGTTGGTGCGCATAAGATGAGAAGCCAGGGTGAGGAACATCGTTACAATCCTCAGACTATCCATCTTCTGCAGCAGTCCACATGGACAGGAAGTTATGATCTGTTCAAACAGTATACAGATCTGGTAGATAAAGAAAACCACGGTAACTTAAGAGGACTTCTGGACTTTAAGTTCGCCGAGACTCCGGTTCCACTTGAAGAAGTGGAGAGCGTAGACGACATCGTAAAACGCTTCAAGACAGGTGCCATGTCCTATGGTTCTATTTCACAGGAAGCACATGAGACACTGGCAATCGCCATGAATCACCTCCATGGAAAATCCAACACAGGTGAGGGTGGTGAAAGTGACGAGAGACTGGATTCCGCAGGAAGCAGCGATGACAGATGTTCCGCAATCAAACAGGTTGCCAGCGGACGTTTCGGTGTAACCAGCCGTTACCTTGTATCTGCAAGAGAAATCCAGATCAAGATGGCGCAGGGTGCAAAACCTGGTGAAGGCGGACATCTTCCTGCAAAGAAAGTATATCCTTGGATTGCCAAGACACGTCATTCCACACCGGGTGTCAGCCTGATCTCCCCACCACCGCATCACGATATCTATTCTATCGAGGACCTGGCACAGTTAATTTATGACCTTAAGAATGCAAATAAATATGCAGATATTTCTGTCAAGCTGGTATCTGAAGCAGGTGTCGGTACAGTTGCAGCAGGTGTTGCAAAAGCCGGTGCACAAACTATTCTGATTTCCGGTTATGACGGAGGTACAGGTGCAGCTCCGAGAAGTTCTATCCACAATGCAGGACTTCCATGGGAACTTGGACTTGCAGAAACACATCAGACACTGCTCAAGAATGGTCTGAGAAACCGTGTCCGCATTGAGACAGACGGTAAGCTTATGAGTGGTCGTGACGTTGCAATCGCAGCATTAATGGGTGCCGAGGAATTTGGTTTTGCAACAGCTCCGCTTGTAACCATGGGATGCGTTATGATGCGTGTATGTAACCTGGATACCTGTCCGGTTGGTGTGGCAACACAGAACCCTGAACTTCGTAAGAGATTCAAAGGTAAACCGGAATATGTAGAGAATTTCATGCGCTTTATCGCACAGGAATTAAGAGAATACATGTCCAAGCTCGGATTCCGTACAGTCAGTGAAATGGTAGGCCGTACAGATCTCCTTGTTCAGACAGACAACGTACAGGAACCACATCAGGGCAAAGTAGACTTAAGTGCAATCCTGAACAATCCGTTCGCAGGCAAAGACCAGAAAGTTACTTTTGACCCGAAAGCCGTATATAACTTCGAACTGGAAAAGACCATGGATGAAAAGGTTCTGGTTAAGAAATGTGCAAATGCCATCAATAAAGGTCAGAAAACAGAGCTTTCTGTAAACCTGACAAACATTGACCGTACATTCGGAACCATCCTTGGTGCAGAGATCACAAGAAAGAACAAAGACGGACTTGCAGATGACACTATCACTGTACACTGCAACGGTGCCGGCGGACAGAGTTTCGGTGCATTTATTCCGAAAGGTCTGACACTGGAACTGACCGGTGACAGCAACGACTACTTCGGAAAAGGTCTTTCCGGTGGTAAACTGATTCTGAAAGTTCCGGAGAAAGCTGCATACAAAGCAGAAGAGAACATTATCGTAGGTAATGTTGCCCTCTACGGTGCAACCAGCGGTACCGCATTTATCAATGGTGTTGCAGGTGAGCGTTTCGCAGTCCGTAACTCCGGTGCATCCGCAGTTGTAGAAGGCGTGGGAGAGCATGGTTGTGAATATATGACAGGCGGCCGCGTAGTCGTACTTGGTAAGACTGGCAAGAACTTTGCAGCAGGTATGAGCGGCGGTATCGCATATGTACTGGATGTAGACAATGTCCTCTACAAGAACCTGAACAAGGCTATGATTTCCATCGAAAAAGTGGAAAACAAATATGACAAAAAAGAACTCCGCGACCTGATCGAAGCCCATGTAGAAGCTACAGGCTCCAAACTCGGTGCGAAAGTTCTCGCTGACTTTGACTATTATCTGCCACACTTCAAAAAACTCATTCCGAATGAGTACAAGAAGATGGTAACATTAAGTGCAAAACTGGAAGAAAAAGGTCTGAACAGTCAGCAGGCACAGATGGAAGCGTTCTACGAAAGTATTGGCGCTAAACATTGAGAGAGGAGAGGAAATCATGGGCAAACCAACAGGATTTTTAGAATATGAGAGAGAGACGGCAAAAGTTCTGCCGCCAAAGGTCCGTATCGCAAACTTCAAAGAATTCAGGACCCCATTAAATAAAGAAAAACAGAAACTTCAGGGCGCACGCTGCATGGCATGCGGCGTCCCATTCTGTCAGTCAGGCATGATGTTAGGTGGAATGGCATCCGGATGCCCTCTGCACAACCTTGTACCTGAGACAAACGACCTGGTTTACACAGGTAACTGGAAACAGGCATACTTAAGACTGAGCAAGACACACAGCTTTCCGGAATTTACTTCCCGTGTCTGCCCTGCACTCTGCGAAGCAGCCTGCACCTGTAACTTAAACGGAGAACCGGTCTCCACAAAAGAAAATGAACGTGCGATTATCGAGACAGCTTACGAGAACGGATGGGTAACTCCACAGATCCCGGAAGTACGCACAGGAAAATCTATCGCAGTCATCGGAAGCGGTCCGTCCGGACTGGCAGCAGCTCAGCAGTTAAACAGAAGAGGTCACAGCGTAACTGTATTTGAAAGAAAAGACCGTGTAGGCGGACTTCTCCGCTACGGTATCCCGAACATGAAACTGGATAAATCTGTCGTTGACAGAAGAATCCATCTCATGGAAGAAGAGGGAGTGAAATTTGTCACAAACGTAAATGTAGGAAAGGACATCAAAGCAGAAGAACTCCTCAAACAGTTCGACCGCGTCATCCTCGCCTGCGGAGCATCCAACCCAAGAGATATTAAAGTTCCGGGTCGTGATGCAAAAGGAATCTATTTCGCAGTAGATTTCCTGGGACAGGTAACCAAAGCACTCCTGGATTCCAATTTTGCCAAAGTTCCATATGAACTTGCAAAAGGTAAAAACGTTCTGGTCATCGGTGGTGGTGATACAGGAAATGACTGCGTAGGAACTTCTATCCGTCTGGGTGCCAAATCCGTGATCCAGTTAGAGATGATGCCGAAGCCACCAGTAGAAAGAACACCATCCAACCCGTGGCCACAGTGGCCGAGAGTCCTTAAAACAGACTACGGTCAGGAAGAAGCTATCGCAGTATTCGGACACGACCCACGAGTATATCAGACTACTGTTACAGAATTTATCAAAGATAAAAATGGCAACGTCTGCCAGGCCAAACTCACCAAATTAAAGAGTGAAAAAGATCCGAAAACAGGTCGTATGATGATGGTGCCAGTAGAAGGAACCGAAGAAGTCATCCCTGTAGACGTAGTCCTCATCGCAGCCGGATTCCTTGGCAGTGAGAAATACGTAACAGACGCATTCAAAGTAGCCATCAACGGCAGAACCAACGTAGAAACCAAACCAGACCAGTACCAGACCTCCGTAGACAAAGTCTTCACCGCAGGAGATATGCACAGAGGACAGTCCCTGGTAGTATGGGCGATCCGCGAAGGGAGAGAAGCTGCGAAAGCGGTAGATGAATCACTGATGGGATATTCCTATTTATAAAAATAATAAGAAAAGCATGAAAAGGTGCTGTTGCCTGATGAATAAGCATCAGGCGGCAGCACCTTTTAAAGTCAGAGCTTCTGGATCAGGGGATGTTCGCGGTAATACATTCTGGTAAAGTTCAGGAATTTCTGCATATTGTCGCTGATATATTTCCCCTTTTTCCATACAATTCCAATCTTTATGCGGATGGGTGGACTGAGGGGAATTCCTTTTATGCCGGAAGCGGAAAATTTGTCAGTCATGCTGGAATAGAGAAAGCTGCCATACTTGCAGGTCTTTACCAACTGCAAAATGGTATAAATCTGGCTGCTGCGCATGACGATGTCCGGGATGTAACCGTCCGCTTCAAAGCGTGTTTTCAACAACTGGTTCTGTACAGAATCGGCATTGAAAAAGATTAAAGATTCTTTAGACATTTCTTTTGTGGTAACCACTTCTTTGTCTGCCAACCGGTGATCATTGCTTACACAAAAAACAACCTGGTCGTTTGCCAGAAGAGCTTTGTTAAACTTATCAATATTATACTGCTCCATATTTACCAGAGCCAGATCCAGAGTGTCATCCTGCACCAGATTGCAGGCACGGACAGAACCATATTCCTCCAGAACAACAGCAATTTCCGGATATTGGTCGTGAAATGCGATGAGAAGTTCAGGGAAAAAGACGGTGCTCAGCATAGGCGGGATTCCGATACGAAGAGGGGGCTTTACTCTTGCCATACTGGAGTAATCTGCCTGAAGTTCATTGCAGTATTGAAGAATGTAGGTGGCTTTGTTATAAAGTTCTTCGCCTTCCTGAGTAAGGATCAGACTGTTTCCTTTCCTATAGAAAAGGCTGATACCAAATTCAATTTCCAGGTCACGGATGGCCACGGATACGGTGGGTTGAGTAACGTATAATTCCTCGGCTGCCTTTGTGATGCTGTGGCAGCGGCTGGCTGTGCAAAAGTAACGTAGTTGGTTAAGTGTCATAAGTAAGTACCTCTAAATTCGTTATAGTGTGCCGGCAAATTGATTCCTGAAATAAGCTTGCAGACACAGCAGGTTCAGAAACACGCTCTAAGCTATCTTCAAATAAAAGATACCATATATCTATCATAATTTCCATATTTATTTCTAAATTTTTTCTTTAATGTAGTAATATTGCATAAAAAAAACCTGCCAAAATTGCGATTATAAAAAATTTTTATGGGGATATGCAACCCATTAATTTGTTTTTTGGTATATGCACGGTTTATAATAAACTCATCAAAAGAAACGTGCACGGCCGGTACCTTTCAAGAGAGATTAACACAAAGAAGACTGATAAGTAAGACAGAAGCGAAGAGCAAAATAAAAAACGAAATTACAGAGAAAAAGTGAAAGGAGATCAATAAAATGTCTCAACAAACAATCACACTGTTATTTCTTGTGTTTACGATCATTAGTTTCATCCTCGAAAAGATACCACTTGGACTTACAGCTTCAATCTGTGCGATCGGATTGACGATCACCGGAGTCGTGGATGTATCTACAACGTTTTCACAGTATGTAAACAGTAACGTAATCCTTTGTGTTGGCATGTTTGTAGTAGGCCAGGCACTTTTTGAAACAGGAATGGCGAATAAAATTGGAGGTCTGGTTACCAAATTTGCCAAAACAGAAAAAACATTGATCGTTGCGATCATGGTAATCGTAGGTGTGATGTCCGGATTCTTATCAAACACAGGTACAGCAGCAGTTCTGATTCCTGTAGTCTGTGGAATCGCCGATGAATCCGGCTATTCAAGAAGCCGCCTTTTGATGCCACTGGTATTTGCAGCAGCACTTGGCGGAAATCTTTCCATCATCGGCGCCCCCGGAAACCTGATGGGTGTAAACGCACTTCAGGAAATGAGGCTTTCCACAAACTTCTTCATGTATGCACCGGTGGGAATCCCAATGCTTCTGATGGGAATTATCTACTTCATTTTCATCGGATACAGATTTCTTCCGGATGGAAATGGGGCAGCAGGGGCAACTGTTGAAAAACAGAAAGATTTCAGTGATGTACCGAAATGGAAACAGATTGTTTCACTGGTAGTTCTGATACTTGTGATTCTTGCAATGATTTTTGAGGAACTGATCGGAGTCAGTATTGAGATTTCTGCATGTATCGGAGCAATTATCCTGGTGCTGCTTGGAGTCCTTTCAGAGAAAGAAGCACTGGCTTCCATTGATCTGAAAGTAGTATTCCTTTTTGGAGGATCTCTCACACTGGCAAAAGCTCTGGATACAACAGGTGCCGGTGAACTGATCGCAGATAAGATCGTAGGACTTCTGGGTGCAGATCCGAACCCGATTCTGCTTCTTCTGGTAATATTCATTGTAACCTGTGCGCTGACAAACTTTATGTCAAACACAGCCACAACTGCATTGATGATCCCAATTGCAGTTTCTCTGGCAAACAACCTTGGAGCAGATCCGAGAGCTGTTGTTATTGCCACTGTTATCGCAGGTTCCTGTGCATATGCAACACCAATTGGAATGCCTGCAAACACTATGGTAGTAGGACTTGGAGGATATAAATTCAAGGATTACGTGAAATCAGGTTTACCGTTGATCCTGGTATCCTTCGTAATCTGTATGATCCTTTTACCTGTTCTGTTCCCGTTCTATCCGTAAGAGGATAAACGACATGCGGTGGAAAATTTTCCGCGCAAAACAAAATGCATCAAAAGCATCAAAAAAGAAATAAAGCAGAAAATATGCTGCTTTAAATAAATAAAAAAATAACCCAAAACGAAAAGCCAAACAAAGGGGAAGAATTTAACCCCAAACCCAAAACCATTTAATGATCAGGAGGTAAATCATGACTAAGGAAAATGGAGTTAAAGTATTAACAGACATGGTAGCAGATTTTGTTGCCCACATTGGAAAAAAATTACCGGACGACGTAGTAGAAAAGCTGGAAGAGCTTGGCTCTCAGGAAGATGCAGCGCTCCCAAAAGTACTTTATGAGACAATGACCAAGAACCAGGGACTGGCTGTAGAGCTGAACCGTCCAAGCTGTCAGGATACAGGAGTTCTTCAGTTCTGGCTGAAATGCGGAACTAATTTCCCATACATTAATGAGCTGGAAGCCCTTCTGAAAGAAGCTGTTGTACAGGCTACTTTCGCAGCACCATTAAGACATAATTCCGTAGAAACTTTCGATGAGTACAACACTAAGAGAAACGTTGGAAAAGGAACTCCGACTGTATGGTGGGATATCGTTCCAAACAGTGATAAATGTGAAATTTACGCATATATGGCAGGCGGCGGATGTACTCTTCCGGGAAAAGCAATGGTACTTATGCCAGGTGCAGGATACGAAGGCGTTACCGATTTCGTTCTTGACCAGATGACAACTTACGGACTGAATGCTTGTCCTCCGCTTCTTGTTGGTGTAGGTGTAGGAACATCTGTAGAGACAGCAGCTCTCAACTCCAAGAAAGCACTTATGCGTCCGATCGGTTCTCATAATGATAACGCAAACGCAGCGAAAATGGAGAAGCTTCTGGAAGATGGAATCAATGCAATCGGCCTTGGACCGCAGGGAATGGGCGGAAAATATTCTGTAATGGGTGTTAATATCGAGAATACAGCCCGTCATCCATCTACAATCGGTGTAGCAGTAAATGTAGGCTGCTGGTCACACCGCCGCGGTCACCTGATCGTAAATTCTGACCTTACAGTAACCTGTGATACACATTCCACATGGAAATTCAACGCATAATCGGAGGGAAAAAACATGATCGAAATCAGAGGAGATAAAAAAGTTCTTATTACACCAATCAGTGCAGAAGACCTGGCTGACATCAAAATCGGTGACATTGTATGGCTGGACGGAGAGCTGATGACCTGCCGTGACGTGGCACACCGCCGTCTGGTTGAGTACGGAAGAGAGCTTCCATACGATATCAAAGACAAAGCAATTTTCCACGCTGGCCCGATCGTTCGTAAGATTGAGGGAACAGAAGATGACTATGAAATGGTTTCCGTTGGACCGACAACCTCCATGCGTATGGAGAAATTCGAGTATGAATTTACCAAACTCACAGGTGTAAGAGTAATCGTCGGAAAAGGCGGAATGGGACCGAATACAGAGCGTGCATGCAAAGAGTTTGGTGCAATCCACTGCGTATTCCCGGCTGGCTGTGCAGTAGTAGCTGCAACAGAGGTTGAGAAGATCGTAGAGCATCACTGGGATGAGCTTGGAATGCCTGAAACCTTATGGTGCAATAAGGTAAAAGAGTTTGGTCCGCTGATCGTGTCTATTGATGCACAGGGTCGCAATCTGTTTGAAGAGAACAAGGTTATCTTCAATGAGAGAAAAGAAGCCGCCAAGCAGGCTATTTATCCAGAAGTTAAGTTCATTAAATAAGGAGGAACCAGACAATGCCTATGACAGCCCCTGGAAAATTTGACAGCAACGGAGCATGGGATGGATTTCGCGGTGAAATCTGGCAGGAAGAGATTAATGTTCGCGATTTTATTCAGAAAAACTATACTCCATATGATGGAGACGAATCATTCCTGACTGGTCCTACAGACCGCACACAGAAGTTATGGAATCATGTTCAGAAACTTCAGAAGGAAGAACGTGAAAAAGGTGGCGTTCTGGAATGTGAGACAGAAGTTGTTTCCGGTCTTACCGCATACGGACCTGGATATATCAGCGAAGACATGAAGAATCTGGAGCAGATTGTAGGTCTGCAGACAGATAAACCACTGAAACGTGCATTTATGCCTTATGGTGGTATCCGTATGGCAGTTCAGGCAGCAGAGACTTACGGATATGAGATCAATCCGGAACTGAAAAAGATTTTTACAACCTATGTAACTACTCACAATGACGCTGTTTTTGGTGCTTACACTCCTGAGATGCGTCTTGCAAGAAAAACACACGTTGTTACCGGTCTGCCGGATACTTATGGCCGTGGACGTATTGTTGGTGACTACCGTCGTGTAGCCCTTTACGGAATCGACCGTCTTATTGAGGCAAAAAAAGTGGCTCATTACCGCGCTGGCTGCGGAAACATGTATGATGAGGTGATCCGCATGCGTGAGGAGATCAGTCAGCAGTTGAAAGCTCTTAACGGAATGAAAGAGATGGCAAAGGCTTACGGCTATGATATCTCCAAACCTGCTAGAAATGCAAAAGAGGCAGTTCAGTGGCTGTACTTCGGTTATCTGGCGGCTGTCAAAACTCAGAATGGTGCAGCAATGAGTGTTGGACGTATTTCTACATTCCTTGACATTTATATTCAGCGTGACCTGCAGAATGGTACTCTTACTGAGTCTGAGGCACAGGAACTGATCGACCATATGACCATGAAATTCCGTCTGGTAAAATTTGCCCGTATTCCGGAATACAATCAGTTATTCTCCGGAGACCCTACTTGGGTTACTCTGGAAGTGGGCGGTACAAGCATGGACGGCAGACACATGGTTACAAAGACAGACTACCGTTTCCTTCATACGCTGGAAAATATGGGACCAAGCCCGGAGCCGAACCTGACTGTACTTTACAGCCCAAATCTTCCAACTGCATTCAAGAAATATGCAGCTAAGATTTCCATCGACACCAGCTCTATCCAGTATGAGAATGATGAAGTTATGAAGCCGGAGTGGGGAGATGATTACTCTATCTGCTGCTGTGTTTCCGCAACAAAAACAGGAAAAGAGATACAGTTGTTCGGTGCACGTGCAAATCTTGCCAAGACTCTGCTCTATGCATTTAACGGTGGTTTTGATGAGAAACACAGAATCCAGTGTGGACCTGCCATGCAGCGCATTACTTCTGAATATGCAGATTATGATGAAGTGATCGAGAAGTTTGACTGGTGGATGGACTGGCTGGCAGATATCTATGTAAATGTGCTGAACCTGATCCATTACATGCATGACAAATATTACTATGAGGCTGCAGAGATGGCTCTGATCAATAATGATTGTGAGCGCTCCTTTGCAACTGGAATTGCTGGATTTTCACATGTTGTTGATTCACTTAGCGCAATTAAGTATGCAAAAGTGAAAATTATCCGCGATGAGGAAGGCATTACAAAAGACTTTGAGATTGAGGGCGACTTCCCGCGTTATGGAAACGACGATCCTCGTGCTGATGAGATCGCAACCTGGCTGCTGCGTACTTTCTTTGATAAGATCCGCCGCCGTCATACTTACCGTGATTCCAAGCCAAGTACTTCTATCCTGACAATTACTTCTAACGTAGTTTATGGTGAAGCTACCGGTGCCACACCGGATGGCCGTAAAGCGTACACCTCATTTGCACCAGGTGCGTCACCATCTTATGGTGCAGAGCAGAACGGACTTCTGGCTTCCCTGAACTCTGTTGCGAAGATTCCGTATCACTGGGCACTGGATGGAATTTCCAATACCCAGACCATTAATCCGGATGCACTTGGACATGAAGCCGAGGAACGCAAGAATAATCTGGTTCAGATTCTTGACGGATATTTTACACAGGATGCCCATCATCTGAATGTAAATGTATTCGGTACAGAGAAGCTGATCGATGCAATGGAACATCCGGAAAAAGAGGAATATCAGAACTTTACTATCCGTGTTTCCGGCTATGCTGTGAAATTTATCTCCTTAACAAAGAAACAGCAGCTTGATGTAATTGCACGTACCTGCCATAAGACTTTATAATTAATGTTATGGGACCACAGGAAATTCTGGACAGAGCAGAAGTGAAAAACAAGTGGCAGCTGACGCCTTTGAAAAACTTTAAATCACCACGTCTGACGGAACGTATGTGGCGTACTGCTCTGGTAGTATTGATTACTTCTATTATTTATGAATATCCTCTGGAAGGACGAAATCCCTGTTTTGCATTGATTGGTGCAGTATATGGGGTAGGAAGCCAGTTTGAAGAGGGCTTCCATAATGGGATCAACCGTGTGATAGGAATTTTGGTTGGTGGTCTTCTGGTGATCCCTTTTTATAAGCTGTATACCAGCCAGCCCTTTGGGATACCTGGCTGGATATGGCTTGTCGCAGGAGTTTGTCTTGTACTCTGGTGCAACTTTGCATTGGGTGCAGACTCTGCAATTCAGCCCGGAATTGTGATTTACTTTGTTGTTATGTTTACTGTCGGAAAGGAAAGAGTTTTACTATACACAATCGCGCGTATCCTGGACACAGGTTTTGGCGTACTTCTGACCCTTCTGCTATATGTTTTATATCCATCTAAATATGATAAGGCAAAGGGAGTCTCCTTAAAAACATTCTGGGCTGAAATAAATAATGCATTTAGGTCTTACAAAATTAAAAACCGTACCATGAGGAAAAAAGAACATGAAAACTTTGGTACGAATGATGATAAAAATTTCTCCTATATTGTTTCAAAAATAAAAAAAGATAAACATCGCTAAGATGAAAAGGCGACTCACAGACTTCCTCCATATATGGTCTGTGAATCGCCTTTTTGTATTTAACGAATCAAAGTTTCAATTACAGCAGCCATTTTGTTTTTGCGGGTTGTTACTGTGCGGATCCTGTAATACAATGTGGGCAGAGGATAGAAAAATTGCAAAAAGCACTGAGAATATTGTTTGGATAAACGGAGGAGGCAGATATGGATAAAAATATACAATATATTCTGGAGGTAGCCCGTTGCGGTGGAATCACAAGGGCGGCAGAAAAATTATATATCACACCTTCAGCATTAAGTAAGTTTGTGCAGGCAAGAGAAGAGGAAATGAATATCAAATTATTTCACAGACTTGGCAAACAGTTTGTGCTTACAGATGCCGGACAATACTATGTTCGAAAATGTGAGGAAATCGAACGGATCCAAAATGAAATGGATCAGCAGATGAAACATCTGGCTAATTTAAATAATAAGATCATCTGCCTTGGTGTACAGCCTTCTTTTTCTGATGTTACTCTGCGTAAGATTATTCCTGAATTTCAGAAATGTTATCCTAAAATGAAAATAATTCTTCAGGAATATCCAAAGGATCAGCTGATCAGCATGATAAAAAATCAAAAGATAGATGTAGCTCTTGCAACCATAGACAAACAGGAAACTGATCTGGAATACAGAAAAGTCAAGTCATGCCAGATTGTAATAGCTGTAAGAAAAGATCACTCACTGCTAAAACAGACAGAAAAAAAGCCGGAGTTTTCCTATCCATGGATCAACCTGAAACAATGCGCAGCAGAAGAAAATGTAATGCTTCTTCCAGGTTCCCTGTTTCGGAAAATAGCAGATGAAGTTTATGCAAAAGCAGAAGCTGAGCCCAATATTGTATATCAGATAAGCGGAACAAGAACTGGTCTGGCCTGCGTTGCATACAATCATGGGGTTATGATCACGCTGGATCATATGATCTTTAATAATGTTTTTTCGGATCGGATTCTGCCTCTTTCCATAGGGGAAAAACCCATGTATACAGAACTGGATCTGGTGTATATGAAAGACACCAGCCTGACAAAAGAAATTGAAACATTGAAAAACATTATGACAGAAGCAATCCAATAATCTGCATAACACAATATTGAGTATAATGCAAGATATCTTGAGAATATGGAACTGTACTTTCGACTTTCTCTGACGTATTATCATATTATACGACACCAAACGGTATTGGAGGAAATTATGACACCATTAGAAATCACCCTGCTCATTTTACTTGCAACGCTGGTTGCATTTATGACAGGAAAAATCCCATTCTCAGTAATTGCATCAGGAATTATTCTTGCTCTTATCATGACAGGAGTTATGACACCGGCAGAGGCTTTCAGTGGATTTATAAATACAAACGTTGTTATGTTTGTAGCTATGTTCGTGATCGGAGCCGGTCTTACAAAGACAAGTCTGATCGATAAGGCTCAGAATCTGGTAGTACGTTACAAAGATAATCCCAGAATGCTGATCTTTTTATCCTGTCTGGCAGCTTCTTTTCTTGGCGCGGTAACAAGTGCAACAGCAACAGCTGCTATTATGATTCCGCTTCTTGTTGGAATTGCCAATGATATTGGTACCAGCCGAAGTAAACTTCTCTATCCGGCAATGGCATGTGCCAATATTTCAACATCCATGACTTTCCTTGGACAGGGAGCCAGCAATATGACATGGAATGATGTAATGTTAAAAGCCGGAGCAACAAAGACATTACATGTATGGGATTTCACGATTGCAAGAATCCCGCTTCTGGCAGTGGCTATTGCTTATATGGTTTTTGTCGGATACAAATTAATGCCGGATATTGATAACAATAGTTTTTCAGATCATGTTCATCAGAACACCGCAGATTCGAAATTAAGTCCTGTAAAAGAAAAAATAGCCATGGTCATCATTCTGGGAAGTATCGGACTGATGTTGCTGGAAAATGTTATCGGGATAGATATGTATCTGATCGCCTGTATTGGTGCAGTACTCCTGGTACTTACCGGTGTACTTTCTGAGAAAGAAGCATTGGAATCCATCCACATGCCAACAATTTTCCTGTTTGCCGGTGTGCTTGCATTATCCGATGCGATCAAAGTAACCGGTGCCGGTGAAGTGGTTGCAGACCTGATGATCAAAATCATCGGAAATAATACAAATACATACGTGATCATGGCGGTTTTCTTCATGATTCCGTTTATCCTTACGCAGGTAATGTCAAACCTTGCGACTCTGACAATCTTTATCCCTTTGGTAACTTCTGCCTGTATAAAAATAGGCGTGGATCCAAGAGCAGCAGTAGTAGGCGTTCTTACTGCAAGCTGTATTTCCATCATGACTCCAATGGCAGCTCCCTGCCAGATCATGATCATCGAACCAGGTGGATATAAACTAAAAGACTATTTAAAGTGTGGAACACCTTTAGCAATCATACTTGCCATAATGACCATCTTCCTAATGCCAATCATGTTTCCCATGCAATAAATAGTAATTTAATCTTAATACTTCGCGTGCAAAAAGCAGTTTCGAAAGAAACTGCTTTTTGCCGTGATTGCAGTATTCGGACATGATCCACGAGTATACCAGTCACCTTAAAATAAGGCTATGAATGATTTAGAATGAGAAAATCTCAATTGCAGTCAACATAAGGAAAGGTTGCGATTGACTTAAATTGGGAAAATTATAATTATGGTCAACATAAGAAAAGAATATGGTTGATCTAAAGTAAGAAAAGCAAAATTACGGTCAATATAAGAAAAGGTTTCGATTGACTTAAACTAAGAAAAGGTAAGATTACGGTCAAACTAAGGAAATGTTTGGCTTGACTAAATTAAGAAAAAGCGTGATACCAGTCAAAACAAAAGAAGATTATAATTGACTAAAAATACGAAAAATGAAATTACGGTCAGGTAATAGTGAAATCATAGATAATTTGAACAAACAAAATCCTAACTTGCTATTGAAACATCAATTTATAGAATAATTTTGATTGACAGAATATAATACATTTGTTACACTGAGCCTACATATCTAAAATAATTTTTGAACCATTCGGTTAATCCAATTCCCTTTATGAATTAAGTACAAAAGACAAAATTTTTGAATTTGTATTTTGCGTATTTTTCTTTCAGAGAATGCGGAAATATTTTCAAGTTGGACAAAGAAAAATAAATTGACACCATATACGATACCACATATAATATGAATAGGAGATATAAGAATGTCAAAATGGGATAAATTAATAGCACGTATATGTAATTTATCAAAAGATCTTCGGTTTGATGAACTGCGAAAAGTATTGGAAAGCTATGGTTATGAGATGAATGCACCAAGAAGTGGAAGCAGTCATTATACATTTAGAAAATCAGGATGTATGCCTATTACAATACCAAAGCATGAGTCAATCAAGAAAGTATATGTAGAAATGGTAAGGGAAATAGTAGAAAGTGAGGCGGAGAATGATGAAAACGCTGAATGATTATATGGCAATGTCTTATCGCATGGAAGTTGTAGAAGATAAAACAGAAGGTGGATTCGTTGTTTCCTATCCGGATTTACCCGGATGTATTACTTGTGGTGAAACAGTAGAAAGTGCGATTGCGAATGCTCTGGATGCAAAAAAAGCATGGATTGAAGCTGCGTTAGAAGAAGGTATGGAAATCCATGAACCGGATAGTCTTGAAGATTATTCCGGACAATTCAAATTAAGAATTCCCAGAAGTTTGCACAGATTACTGGCAGAACATTCCAGGAGAGAGGGAATCAGTATGAACCAGTATTGTGTATATCTTCTTTCAAGGAATGATGCGGTATTCTCAAAATAGCAGTTGACAAAAAATAGGCACATTGTTATAATTGCCTACATGAACAAAGGCGTTCTTTCTATAGAAAAGTAACTGTAGAAAGTGCGCCATTTTTTATATCATAAGAAATTATTTAGGAGCACTTCTATGATATAGAAATACCAGAAGAACTTATAGCAGGATCAAACTGCATCGAAGAATCATTAAGAAAATAAAAACAGCGAAAAAGAATGCTGACAAGGAGTGAATAGAAATGGGGAATTATACCAGAGAAGAAATATTACAGATGGCTGAGGAGGAAGACGTAGAATTCATTCGTCTCCAGTTCACAGATATGTTCGGAACACTGAAAAACATCGCCATAACTGCCAGGGAACTTCCCCGTGCACTGGATAATCGATGTATCGTAGATGGTTCCTTTATCGCAGGGATCGCAGGAGAATCCGAGCCGGATATGTACTTAAGACCAGATCTCGATACCTTTGCAATCCTCCCGTGGAGACCACAGCAGGGAAAAGTTGCCAGAATGTTATGCGACATCTATTGCCCGGACGGAACTCCACATGAGAGAAGTCCAAGATACATTCTCAAGAAAACCGCCCGTGAAGCAAAGAAAGAAGGATACACCTGTCTGGTAGATCCGGAGTGTGAATTCTTCCTTTTCCACACAGACGACAACGGAGTTCCGACTACCGTAACACATGAGAAAGCCGGCTATCTGGATGTCAGTCCTGTAGATCTGGGCGAGAACGCAAGACGTGATATCGTATTAAATCTGGAAGATATGGGAATTGAGGTAGAATCTTCTCACCATGAAACTGCTCCTGCTCAGCACGAAGTAGATTTCAAATACGGCGAAGTGCGCACGATTGCTGACCGAATCATGTCATTTAAGATGACTGTCCGTACCATTGCCAAACGCCATGGACTTCACGCTACCTTTATGCCGAAACCACGTGCAGAAGTAAATGGCTCCGGCATGCACATTCATTTCTCCTTATTTAAAGATGGAAGAAATGTATTTGTCAATCCGGGAAATCCGCAGGAATTAAGTGAGGAAGCTTACTATTTCGTAGGTGGACTTCTGGCGCACAGCAAAGAGATGGCACTGATCACCAATCCTATTGTAAATTCCTACAAACGTCTGGTTCCGGGTTATGAAGCACCGACAGAACTGACCTGGACAAAGAACAACCAGAATTCACTGGTGAGAATTCCGGGATCCAGAGGAATGGAAACAAGGATCGAGCTGAGAAGCCCTGATGCAGCAGCAAATCCATATCTGGTATTTGCGGTATGTCTGGCAGCAGGGCTGGATGGAATCCATAAGAAGATTTATCCGACAAAGTCTTCCAGCAGAGAATTATCCGAAACAGACCAGAAAGTAATGAAGATTGAGAATCTTCCAGAGAACTTAAACGAAGCAATCGATTACTTCGAAAAGAGCGACTGGATCAAAGAAGTTCTTGGAACAGAATTTTGCAAAGAATACGCAGCAGCCAAACGAAAAGAGTGGCTGCGATATACAAGAGAAATTTCAGCCTGGGAAATTGAAGAATATCTGTACAGGATTTAACTGAAGCGAGTTTTCTGACTCAACTGAGAGGAAGCAGAAACAATAAGAAAATTGATTGAATTCTGAGTACAGAAAAGATAACCGCAATTAAGACCAGATACAATTAATGACCGGGCAGTACGAAGAGGAGTGGCAGAGTTATGAGCAGCAGCATTGTGATTGCGTTACCGAAAATTGAAGACGCAAAGAAAATCCGCACAATACTTAACAGACACGGGCTCACAGTAGCCTCTGTCTGCAGCTCTGTCTCTAACGCCTTGGCCAGCATCTCAGAACTTGACAGCGGTGTGCTGATATGTGGATATAAGCTGACAGATGCCTATTATAAAGATATTCTCGATGATCTGCCTCAGTATTTCGAAATGTTGCTTCTGGCTTCGCAGCGTATCATAGATGAAGCACCGAATTCCGTCAGTACAGTGCAGATGCCAATGAAAGCAAGTGTGCTGGTGGAAACAGTCAATGACATGCTCTACCGTCTGGAACGCAGGATCAAGAAAGAAAAGAAGAAGCCAAAACCAAGATCAGAAAAAGACCAGAACTATATCCTGAATGCCAAGCGTCTTCTGATGGAAAAGAACCAGATGACAGAAGATGAAGCATACCGACATATCCAGAAATGCAGCATGGATTCCGGAACCAACATGGTAGAAACTGCACAGATGCTGCTTATGCTGATGTATGATGAGATTTAACCAAATCAGGCAAGCAGCGAAGCGGATGATTTTATCTGTCTGACTGAACAGAAAATGATATAATCTGTTGTTACTAAATAAAATAGCCAAAAATAATCAGGAAAATTTTGTAAAAAATAACGATATTATTTTGATGGAATATGTGGTAATATACACAATATATTTTTATTCATATTTTATATAGAAAGAACACAGACAAACATAAAATAGATAATGACAGGAAGAATGATTACAAAGGCGTAATCAGAGAGTCCAGGGGACAACTATCTCCGGATTTTCTGATTACGCCTTTTTGATATTCAAGGAGTAAAGCTAATAAAGTCGTGTGCTATTGCACAAACTGATTTTTAAAGCAGAACTTTGTAAGATATATCACAAAGGTTTACAGAAAAGAAGAAATGGAGGATGAGGAAATGGAATTTATGGATGGAACATGGAAAAAAGAAATCAATACCTGGGAGGAACTCGTAGGTAATAATTTTCTGAACCAGGAAGCCGTAATCGAAGGCGCTGTTCACAGCATCCGTAATATGGGTGACGTGGCATTTATCATTCTTAGAAGAAGGGAAGGCTTATTCCAGACAGTCTATGAAAATGAACAGACAAATGTTTCCATTCATGAATTGAAGGAAGCAATGACGATCAGGGTGAAAGGAATTCTGCATGAAGAGGAGAGAGCACCGCACGGACGAGAACTTCGTATCCGTCATATCGACATCTTATCAACACCTGCAGAGCCACTCCCAATGGCAATCGACAAATGGAAACTGAACACTTCTCTGGAGGCAAAATTAAACTACAGACCAATTTCCCTGAGAAATATTCAGGAGCGTTCCAAATTTAAGATCCAGGAAGCACTGACAAAAGCATTCCGTGACTATCTCTACGGACAGGGATTTACAGAAATCCACACTCCGAAGATCGGAGCAAGAGGAGCAGAAGGCGGCGCAAACCTTTTCAAATTCAGTTACTTCCACAAACCTGCAGTACTCGCACAGAGCCCACAGTTCTACAAACAGATGATGGTTGGCGTATTTGACAGAGTATTTGAGACAGGCCCGGTATTCCGTGCAGAGAAACATAACACCAAACGTCACTTAAATGAATATACCAGTCTGGACTTCGAGATGGGATACATCGACAGTTTTGAAGAAATCATGGCAATGGAAACAGGATTCCTGCAGTATGCAATGAATCTTCTGAAAACAGAATATGCAAAAGAAGTACAGATTCTGAAAATCGATATCCCGGATGTATCCAAGATTCCGGCAGTCCGTTTTGATGTAGCCAAAGAACTGGTATCCCAGAAATACAACCGTAAGATCAGAAACCCGTTTGATCTGGAACCGGAAGAAGAAGCACTGATCGGACAATATTTCAAAGAAGAATATGGCTCAGATTTCGTATTTGTCACACATTATCCGTCAAAGAAACGTCCATTCTATGCAATGGATGATCCGGAAGATGCAAGATTTACATTAAGCTTTGACCTGTTATTTAAAGGACTTGAGATCACAACAGGTGGTCAGCGTATCCATGACTACAACAAACTGGTACAGAAGATCGAAGACAGAGGCATGACCCAGGAAGGCATGGAACAGTATCTTGACACATTCAAACATGGTATGCCGCCACACGGTGGACTTGGAATCGGACTGGAACGTCTGACTATGCAGCTTCTGGGAGAAGAGAACGTCCGTGAAACCTGCCTCTTCCCGCGAGATATGAACCGTCTGGAGCCGTAACAGGAAGCAGAAATTATATAAAAAGCCATGTTGTTGGGGGCTTAGTATATGAAATCAATAACATGGCAATCGATAAAATAGAAATCGATATTATAAGGAGAAAATCATGGCAAAGATCATAGATGATGAAACAATGGAAAATGTCTGCATCCTCGCCAAACTTTCCCTCTCAGAAGAAGAAAAGGAAAAAGCCAAAGCCGAAATGCAGAAAATGCTTAATTATGTAGAAAAACTGGACGAACTGGACACATCTGAAGTAGAGCCGATGTCCCATATTTTCCAGGACGAGAATGTATTCCGTGAGGATGTTGTCACAAATGGCGACAACAAAGAAGCAATGCTCGCAAACGCACCAAAAGCAAAAGAAGGACAGTATCAGGTTCCGAAAACCATAGGATAGGAGACAGGACAATGGAGTTGGAGAAATTAACAGCCCTGCAGCTTGGGGAAAAAATAAAACAGCGTCAGGTCAGCGTCCTGGACGGAGTAAAAACTGTTTTCGCGCAGATCGAGAAACAGGATTCAGAAGTACACGCTTATCTTGACACATATAAAGAAGAAGCATACAAACGTGCAGAAGAAGTACAGAAAGGCATTGAGGACGGTACATACACCAGTCCTCTTGCCGGCGTGCCGATCGCAATTAAAGATAATATCTGTATCAACGGAAAGAAAACTACCTGCGCATCAAAGATCCTTGAGAACTTTGTACCGCAGTATAACGCAGAAGTCATCGACCGTCTGGAGAAAGCCGGACTGGTCATTATCGGAAAAACAAACATGGATGAATTTGCCATGGGAAGTACCACAGAGACTTCCGCTTACGGCATAACCAGAAACCCATGGAACTTAGAACACGTACCAGGCGGTTCTTCAGGTGGCTCCTGCGCAGCAGTAGCGGCAGGAGAAACTTATCTGGCACTTGGTTCAGATACTGGCGGATCTATCCGTCAGCCAAGTTCCTACTGCGGTGTAACGGGAATTAAACCAACCTATGGAACTGTATCCCGTTATGGTCTGGTAGCTTATGCATCCTCCCTGGATCAGATCGGTCCGGTGGGAAAAGACGTAGCCGACTGCGCAGCACTTCTGGAAATTATCGCAGGACACGATGAAAAAGACAGCACATCCATGAAGAGAGAAGACCTTCAGTTCTCAGAAGAACTGACCGGAGATATCAAAGGAATGAAATTCGGAGTTCCTGAAGAATACCTTGCAGAAGGACTTGATCCGGAAGTAAAAGCCTCTTTCATGAGCGTGCTTGATACACTGAAAGAACTGGGAGCAGAAGTAGAATTCTTCTCCATCAAGACTATGGAATATATGATTCCGGCTTACTATATCATCGCCAGCGCAGAAGCAAGCTCCAACCTGGAACGCTTCGATGGCGTTAAATATGGCTTCCGTGCAGCTGAATACGAAGGTCTTCACGACATGTACAAAAAGACCAGAACAGCAGGCTTCGGTGAAGAAGTAAAACGCCGTATCATGCTTGGCTCTTTCGTATTAAGTTCCGGTTATTATGACGCATACTATCTGAAAGCACTCCGCACAAAAGCCCTGATCAAGAAAGAATTTGACGAGGCATTTGGCAAATACGATGTACTCCTTGCACCTGCATCTCCATTTACAGCACCAAAGATCGGAGAGAGTTTAAAAGATCCGCTCGCTATGTATCTTGGAGATATCTACACAGTAGCAGTCAACCTCTGCGGTCTCCCTGGAATCACAGTTCCATGTGGAAAAGACAGCAAAGGTCTCCCAATCGGTATCCAGATGATCGGAGACTGCTTCATGGAAAAGAAAATCCTGCGTGCAGCACACGCCTATGAAACCAGCCGCGGCTCCTTTGCCGTGCCAGGAGAAGGAGGCACCAGATAATGAAACAGTACGAAACAGTTATTGGACTTGAAGTCCATGTAGAACTTGCTACAAAAACAAAAATTTTCTGCGGATGCTCCACGGAATTCGGAGGAGCACCCAATACACATACATGCCCGGTCTGCACAGGTATGCCGGGTTCCCTGCCTGTACTGAATAAAAAGGTAGTAGAATTTGCCCTGAAAGCAGGTCTGGCAGCAAACTGCCAGATCCACCAGTACTGCAAATTTGACCGTAAGAACTATTTCTATCCGGACAACCCGCAGAACTATCAGATTTCACAATTATACCTGCCAATCTGCCACGACGGATGGGTAGAGATTGAAACCTCCGCAGGCAAAAAGAAAATCCATATCCACGAAATGCATATGGAAGAGGATGCCGGTAAGCTGATCCATGATGAATGGGAAGACTGCTCACTTGTAGACTATAACCGAAGCGGTGTTCCGCTGATCGAGATCGTATCTGAACCGGATATGAGAAGCTCCGAGGAAGTCATTGCCTATCTGGAAAAACTCCGCTGCATGATGCAGTACCTCGGCGTATCCGACTGTAAGCTCCAGGAAGGTTCCATGCGTGCTGACGTCAACCTCTCTGTCCGTGAAGTTGGTGCAGAAGAATTCGGCACCAGAACAGAGATGAAGAACCTGAACTCTTTCAAGGCCATTGCCAGAGCAATCGAAGGTGAAAGAGAACGTCAGATCGAACTGATCGAAGAAGGCAAAGCAGTCACACAGGAAACCCGCCGCTGGGATGATAACAAAGAATATTCTTATGCAATGCGTTCCAAGGAAGATGCCAAAGATTACAGATATTTCCCTGATCCAGACCTGCCTCCGATCCATATTTCCGATGCATGGATCGAAAAGCTCAAAGCAGAACAGCCAGAACTCCGCGAGGCAAAACAGGCCCGTTATCAGGAAGAATACGGACTTCCGGCATACGATGCAGGAATCCTCACAGAATCCCGTCACCTTGCAGGACTCTTCGAAGAAACAGCCGCAATCTACGGAAATGAAAAGAAGACAGCAAACTGGTTCATGGGTGAAGTACTTCGCCTGACTAAAGACAAAGCAATGGATCCGGAACAGGTATCCTTCTCACCGAAACACCTTGCAGATCTTCTGACAATGGTAGAGAAAGCAGAAGTCAGCCCGCAGAATGCCAAGAAAGTATTTGAAAAAGTTTTCGATGAAGATATCAATCCGGTATCCTATATCGAAGAACACGGTCTGAAGATCGTAGAAGACACCGGACTTCTGGAAGAAACTATCAATAAGATCCTTGACGCAAATCCAGGACCACTTTCAGAACTCCTCGGCGGTAAAGACAAAGTTATGGGATTCTTCGTCGGTCAGATCATGAAGGAAATGAAAGGCAAAGCAAACCCTGCAAGTGTCCGTGAGACACTTATGAAAGAAGTAGAGAAACGCAAATAAAACAAACCACCCCGGACATTATGCCCGGGGTAAAAAAAGTAAGTAAAAATTATTCTCAAAAAACACTTTGATACTTTACATTATTAAATAATCAAGTATAATAAAACTCGAATAAAATATATTTGCAGATATAAACCTTGTCAATTGAAAAATGAAAAGACAAAATAAAAATGGAAAGGCACAGCAGCCCCTGCAAACATGAGCATATAAAAGCTGCGAAAATGCCAGGGAGGAAATCGAACATGGTAACAGTAAATCACAATTATCTGAAACTACCGGGAAGCTATCTTTTTTCCACAATTGCAAAGAAAGTAAAAGCATATAAAGAAGCCAACCCACAGGCAAATGTTATTTCACTTGGAATTGGTGATGTAACCCAGCCTCTGGCTCCGGCAATCATTGAAGCACTTCATAAGTCCGTAGACGAAATGGGAGATGCAGCTACATTCCACGGCTATGCTCCGGATCTCGGCTATGAATTCCTCAGATCTGCCATCGCAAAGAACGATTATAAAGACAGAGGATGCGACATTGAAGCAGATGAAATCTTTGTATCCGACGGTGCCAAGAGCGATTCCGGAAACATTCAGGAAATCTTCGGTTTAGACAACAAAATCGCAGTATGCGATCCTGTGTATCCTGTATATGTAGATACAAATGTAATGGCAGGCCGTACAGGAGAATACAACAAAGAACGCGGCAACTTCGATAATGTAATCTACATGCCATGCACAGAAGCCAACGGCTTTCTCCCGGAATTCCCGACAGAAGTACCGGATCTCATTTACCTCTGCTTCCCGAACAACCCAACCGGCGGTGCCATTACCAAACCACAGCTTCAGGAATGGGTAGATTACGCAAACAAAAATGGTTCTGTCATCATCTATGACGCAGCATATGAAGCATATATCTCTGAAGAAAATGTACCGCACAGCATCTACGAATGCGAAGGAGCAAGAACCTGTGCCATCGAACTCCGCAGCTTCTCCAAAAACGCAGGCTTCACAGGAGTCCGTCTCGGGTTCACAGTAGTACCAAAAGATCTGGTACGCGACGGCGTAACACTCCACGGTCTCTGGGCAAGACGCCACGGCACAAAATTCAACGGCGCTCCATACATCGTACAGCGTGCAGGCGAAGCTGTATACTCTCCAGAGGGAAAAGTTCAGCTCAAAGAACAGGTAGGTTACTACATGAGCAACGCCAAGGCCATCTACGAAGGCTTAGCTGCAGCAGGCTACTCCGTATCCGGAGGCGTAAACGCCCCATACATCTGGCTGAAAACTCCGGATAAAATGACTTCCTGGGAATTCTTCGACTACCTCCTTGAAAAAGCCAACATCGTAGGAACCCCAGGCTCCGGCTTCGGTGCCCACGGCGAAGGATTCTTCCGTCTCACCGCATTCGGAACTCATGAGAACACACTCGAAGCAATCGAACGAATTAAGAATCTGTAAGTGATATAATTATATTTATATGTGTAGAGGGGAGTCAGCGCTCGCAGAGCCGCTAACTCCTTTTTAAGTTCCACGACCAATTGTCAGCTCAGAAAACTCTTCAGAGTGAGTGCATTTGCAGGATGCTTAGAGAACTTAGTATCTCTTAGCGTCCGAAACCGCACTCACTCTGAAGAGTTTTCTGAGCGTCCAATTTATCACCACATTACTTTGCTATTTTCCCGAAACAGTGCTATGATATAACCTAAAAGAAAACACCCACAGGAGGACAACTATTATGAAAATCAGACGTGAAGAACACAAAGCAGGCGGCGAAGGCCATGTAATTATCAAAGAAATCTTAGACGCTGAACAGTTAAACGGCAAATGCGGACTCTATGCAGAAGTTACCCTTGAACCAGGATGTTCCTTAGGCTACCACGAACACCACAACGAAAGTGAAACCTACTACATCATCAAAGGCGAAGGTGAGTATAACGATGACGGAACCAAACGCCCTGTAAAGGCTGGAGATATGACATTTACACCTGACAACCACGGCCATGGCATTGCAAATACCGGCGATACAGATCTGGTATTTATGGCGCTTATCATTAAGGATTGATAAAATGAACACAAAAACAGCAAAAAAATTACTAAAGTTTATTCAGAAAAGTCCGACTGCTTTCCAGGCAGTAGAAGAAATGAAGAAACGTCTGGAAAAAGAAGGATATAAAGAACTCAAAGAAGAAGAACACTGGGAAATCATTCCAGGCGGAAATTATTATGTAACCAGAAATAATTCCGCTCTTATTGCATTCGGTATTCCAAAGAAACCAGTGTGGAAATTTCATATTATGGCAAGCCACAGTGATTCTCCGGCGCTTAAGATTAAAGAGAATCCGGAGATAGAGGTAGAGAAAGCTTATATTAAGCTTAATGTAGAACGCTATGGAGGTATGCTTCTTGCTCCATGGTTTGACAGACCATTATCTGTAGCAGGCCGCCTGATAGTGAGAAAAGATGGCGAAATTCAGGAGAAGCTTGTCACTGTAGACAAAGATCTTCTGATAATTCCGAATCTCGCTATCCACATGAATCGTGAAGTCAATGACGGCTATAAATATAATGTACAGAAAGATATGCTTCCTCTTTACAGCAGCTATGAGGGAAAAGGAAGTTTTATGAAACAGGTAGCAGCAGAAGCAGGAGTAGAAGAGAAGGATATCCTGGGTCATGATCTGTTTTTATATGACAGAACAGCCGGTACTATTTGGGGTGCGGATGAAGAATTTGTTTCTGCACCAAGATTAGACGATATTCAATGTGCCTTTGCTTCTTTTGAAGGATTTCTTCGTGGTGAACACAAAAAGAGTATAGCAGTACACTGCGTGCTGGATAACGAAGAAGTTGGAAGCTCCACTAAACAGGGGGCGGCATCTACTTTTCTGAAAGACACTCTTAAACGGATCAATATGGGACTTGGGAGAACAGAGGAAGAATATCTGATGGCTCTTGCAGAAAGCTTCATGGTATCCGCAGATAATGCTCATGCGCTTCACCCAAATCATACAGACAAAACAGATCCTGTAAATCGTCCGGTAATAAACGGCGGAATTGTGATCAAATATAATGCAAATCAGAAATACTGCACAGACGGTGTATCTGCGGCAATTTTCAAAGATATTTGTGACAAAGCCGGAGTACCATATCAGACCTTTGTCAATCGTTCGGATATGGCAGGCGGCTCCACACTTGGAAATATTTCCAATACACAGGTTCCGATGAAAACTGTAGACATTGGTCTGGCTCAGCTCGCCATGCATTCTGTATATGAAACTGCCGGTGTAAAAGACACAGAAAATCTGGCAAAAGCAGCAGCAGAACTTTTTGCATAAATACAAGAGAGAAACGGCAAAACACATGGAAAGAAAAGCAGTATTTTTTGACGCGGACGGAACTCTCTGTGATATGCAGAAAGGTGTACCTGAGAGCACAAAAGAAGCATTAAAGAAATTAAGGGAAAATGGTCATGAAGTCTGGCTTTGTACAGGGAGAAGCCGTGCATTTATAATGGCTAAAAACAGGTAAAAAAGAAGCCTGGGACATTGAAAGAACAGAGGCTCTCTCTGCCGGAGAAACCGGAAAAGAGAGCAAATGTTAGAATCAGATCAGTCCCAGGCTTCTGCATATGTAAAGCCAGATTGTCATGGTGAATGAACTGAGCAGTGTGGTAGTCATAACAACACCGGAAGTAAAATCACCATCATAATTCATGTTTTTGGCCATAATATAACAGCTTACAGTGGTGGCAGAACCAAGCATGATAATGATTGCCACCAACATATCATGGGAAAATCCCAGAAGCACAGCTAATGGAAGAAATACAGCTTCGTATCCGATAAGTTTCAAAAACGTACATGCGATCAGCGGTTTAGGTCTTGCAAATGCCTTTCCGAATTTCAGTGCACCGCCCATGGCCATTAGTCCAAGAGGAGTAGCGGTTTTTCCCAGATTATTTACTGCAGTATCCAGAATTGTTGGCATTGGCAGATGCAGTAAAGACCACACCATACCTGCCAAAATCCCCAGAATAATGGGATTTGTGGCAATTCCTTTCAGTGTTCTTACAAGTTTTGCAGTATCAAGTTTTCCACCGCCAGGTGCGAACAGTGATAAAGTTGTGACAGCCATTACATTGTAAAGAGGTACACTTCCGATGATCATAAGTGGTGCCATCCCTGCATTTCCATAAAGATTCTGGATAATAGCAATTCCAAGGATTGCAGCACTGCTGCGGTAGGAAGCCTGGATAAATTCACCTTGAATATTACGCGGTTTCAGCAGATATGAGAGTCCTGTAGAAATTCCGATGCTGATCAGTGTGACAAAAAAACAGAACAATACAAATTTCGTATTCCATACACTGTAGAAATCGGATTTGGCGATATCCAGAAATAAAAGGGCAGGCAGAGCCGCATTAAATACAAATTTATTTAAACGACTGACAAAAGCATCATCAAAAAGCCCGATATGCCGGAAAAGAAGTCCGAGCATTAATGTAAGAAAAATCGGAATTGTTGCGCTGAGACAGAAAACAAGATTTTCCATTGTGATAAATCCTTTCCAAAAGTTATAAGATCAATATTTATCTGTTATAGGAGTTATCAATTCTTTGCTGACCATATAGCAGATAATATGTTATTGGGCACGAAGTAAACAGTAAGTTACTGTTCACATACCACTATCCCGAGACAACAGTAACCAATAACAATAATACCTTGATTATAAACAATTGACAGGAATTGTCAAATTGAGATTTCTATGTTATTCTGGAAAACAAAAAAGGTTACTGTTCACTAACAGCACCCCGGGTGGAAGCTTTGTGAATGAAACAAACCTTAATAAAACCGTAGATAGTGGAGTGGTGAATCATGAAGTACGGAAAGATAAGAATAGAAGATGGATTTCTGGTGTTTACCAGACATATGATGATAAACAGTCTTCCATGCAAAGATATCGTATGGGCATACATGCGGAAGGAAGGAGCGGATAACGGAGACGACCGTCAGTTGAGCGTTAATTATCTTGTGATCGTTACCAAACGTAAAAAGAGATATAGATTTGATATGACAGAAAAAGAGATCCATGAGTGCATTAGAATACTTAGGATTTTGAATCCGGATATGGCAGCCGGTTTTCCAAAAGGGGGAAGGATTGTGCTTCAGAGTCTTATGAATACGAGAGACCTGGGTGCAATTGCTACAAAGGACGGGAGACATATCCTTCCAAGAAGACTTCTCAGAAGCGGAGAACTGTATCATTTATCAGCAGGGGATAAGAACAGGCTTACTGAAGAATATAATCTTAAAACAGTTATTGATCTGCGCTCCGGTGAAGAGAGAAAACGCAGACCGGATACGATTATAGCAGACGTGGAGTATTATCATGTACCAATTGTGGATGAGAATATGCCGGGAATCAGCAATAAGGATGAACTTATAATGCTGCTGAACAAAATACCTGATGATACAGAAAGATTTATGAAAGAACAGTACAGGGAACTTTGTGAAGATCAGCTTGTATTGAAGCAATATGCCAGATTTATAGATATTCTTTTCCAGCAGGAAAACGGAGTAGTTCTCTGGCACTGCGGAACAGGAAAAGACTGCACAGGGGTTGGCACAGCATTTCTGCTGAGTCTTCTGGGAGTAGAAGATGAGATTATTTATGAAGATTATCTGCGCACCAACCGTTACCTTGCAAAAGAGTCTGTGTATATGCAGAGACTTGTGCAGACCTGGCCGGAAGCAGATGAGAAAATGCTGAAAAAGATACAGATTTTTTATGAGGTAAAAAAAGAATATCTGCAGACAGTATTTGAAACTGTAAAACAGAAATATGGTTCCATGGAAAAATTTTTCCAGGATGTATTTTACTTAAAACCTAAGATGATTGAGGAATTTCGTGATAAATATCTGATATGACGAAACTTTGCCACAAAGACATTTGTTTTTGTGGCAAAAATATTATTGACAAAATCACGATTATTGATATAATGGTAACCATACGAGCTATTTATTATATTAACGCGTTGAAAGGATATGCGTTGGAAGCAGGTGAAACATGCAGAAGAGAGTATTATCCCTGTTAGTAGATAACACAGCAGGTGTAACAACCAGAGTATCTGGATTATTCAGCCGCAGAGGCTATAACATCGACAGCATTACCGGAGGTGTGACAGCGGACGAACGCTTTTCCAGAATTACCGTTGTATGCAGCGGGGATGAATTGATTCTGGAGCAGATCACGAATCAGCTTGCCAAGCTTGTAGATGTAAGAGATATTAAGATCCTGGAGCCGGATAACAGCGTATGCCATGAATTAATGATGATTAAGGTGGCAGCGAAGCCGGAGCAGAGACAGGGACTCATCTCTATTGCTGATGTTTTCCATGCGAAGGTTGCCGATGTGAGTGTGGATTCCATGATACTGGAGATGACAGGTAATCATAATAAACTGGAAGCGTTTCTTGAACTGATGGGGGACTATGAGATTCTTGAACTTGCACGTACGGGAATGACTGGTTTGTCTCGAGGTTCGCAGGATGTAACCTATTTCTGATACAAATATTTGAAATGTTTTGAGAGATATGAAGGCTGACGGATATTTCAGAAATAATACATAATTATCATATGTTTGCTAGGGGTTGATCCCTTAACGATAAATTTTTTTTACGATTAGCAGGAGGAAAATAAAATGGCTAACAAGATTTTTTATCAGGAAGATTGTAATTTAAGCTTACTGGATGGTAAAAAAATTGCAATTATTGGATACGGAAGCCAGGGACATGCACATGCTCTGAACTTAAAGGAATCCGGATGTGATGTCATTATCGGTCTTTACGAAGGCAGCAAATCCTGGAAGAGAGCTGAAGAGCAGGGCTTTAAGGTATATACAGCAGCTGAAGCAGCTAAACAGGCAGATATCATCATGATTCTTATCAATGATGAATTACAGGCTAAACTTTACAAAGAATCCATCGAGCCAAACCTTGAAGAAGGCAACATGTTAATGTTTGCTCATGGTTTCAACATCCATTTCGGATGCATCAAACCACCAAAAAATGTTGATGTTACAATGATCGCTCCTAAAGCACCTGGTCACACAGTAAGAAGTGAGTATCAGGCTGGAAAAGGAACACCTTGTCTTATCGCTGTAGAGCAGGATTACACAGGAAAAGCTCAGGATCTTGCACTGGCATATGGTCTTGGAATCGGCGGAGCAAGAGCTGGTCTTCTTGAAACTACATTCCGTGTAGAGACAGAGACAGACCTCTTTGGTGAGCAGGCTGTACTTTGCGGTGGTGTTTGCGCACTTATGCAGGCTGGTTTCGAAACACTTGTTGAAGCTGGTTATGATCCAAGAAATGCATACTTTGAATGTATTCATGAAATGAAACTGATCGTAGACCTGATCTATCAGTCAGGATTCGCAGGAATGAGATATTCTATCTCCAACACTGCTGAATATGGCGATTACATCACAGGACCTAAGATCATCACAGAAGATACAAAGAAAGCTATGAAGAAAATTCTTTCTGATATCCAGGATGGTACATTTGCAAAAGACTTCTTACTTGATATGTCTGATGCAGGTGCACAGGTTCACTTCAAAGCTATGAGAAAGAAAGCTTCTGAGCATCAGTCTGAGAAAGTTGGCGAAGAAATCCGTAAACTTTACAGCTGGAATGGTGAAGACAAACTTATCAACAACTAATCTGAATATGATTAAACAAAAATCCCTCGCCAATGCGGCGGGGGATTTTTTGTGAATGAATATGTAATAGTTTTGCTGTAGATTTTAGTCAAACGGATAAAACCATCCGCATACACTGCCTGCCTGATTCGGTTAAAATAGATATTTAGAAACAAGAAAGCAAAAAATGGAAGATATTAGATGAAAATCAATTATAATTCAATGATCTGTCCCTTTTCTACATCATATTTGCAATACTTTCCGTTTCCGGAAATAAATGGCTGGTATGTATTGGTTTTGTTATCTTTCAGATATACGATTCCGGTGGCGATCATTTCAACTAACGAAAAACGTTCGCTGAGACTGGAAATCCATTTATATGTCTTATTTTTGGATGAGCTTGCCATAACCATGTTGTAAGCTTTTCCGTTTTCAACTGCTTCCAGGGAGAAATATACTTTCTCTGCTTTTTCAGGAGCATCGAAAACCTGACTTGTAATGTAAGAAGAGAAGTTGGTTTCTACAAATTTACGGAAAGATTTTATATCATAAGTAATTTTAGAAACTTCATCTGTAATCTTATCTCCACGTTCCAGACGTGTTTTGATAATCTTTAGTACGTCTACTGTCCAATTGATAAATGAAATACTTTCATAGTTCATGCTGTCCATCAGTCCTGCGATCAGATCCTTGGACAGAATACTGGAGCGGACGGCTTCATCGTAAAGTTCTTTGTTCATAGCATTTCCCTCTTTTTTTCATTATATTAGCATTTCCGCATGCTTTTATGATATACTGATTATAAATCTGTTTGCTGCAAAATGCAATAAAAACAGTGATAGAAACAGAAAAAATTGTGAATATCGCCCATAAACTATTTCGATATTCACTGATGGATTTATAATGATGAGAGGAGCGATGATACTATGGAGATAGAAGAAGAGTTTATTTCAGGATTTTGCAGAACCTGTAATGGAGGGCAGACAGTCTGTTGCGAATATACTGTGGAGGGAGATAAAAGAACATTGACATTTATGGATTGTGCACATGATAGATGTGTGAATCATGCTGCCTGCGAAATATATAAACAGGCGCATGAAATGGAAAGATAGACATAATAAAAAGAAGGTGCCGTTTAACCATCATTTTTGATGATTTTGCGACACTTTCTTTTTAAATTCGGGGCTTTGACAGAGATGAAAGAAGTATTGAAAGGTATTATTTATTTACGTCAATATAACTGTAAAGGGTATACTTGGAAATCCCAAAGTAATTTGCAACTTTATCTCCGGATTTGGTGATGAGAAATGCACCTGCATCGTTTAAGAATTGAATTGCGGTAACCTTGTCTTCTTTATTCATCAGAGGAACAGGTTTTCCGACAAGAGCCACAGATTCCTCGATCAGATGATCCAGCAGATCGTTGACACTGTGTGTGATCTCTTTTGGCTTTTCTTCTTTGTTCTCAGGAGTGACAAGAGAATGCAGAGCAGATTCGATCATGGTAAGTTTGGTAATATCATAATTGATTCCAAATACATAATGCAAAGTTCCATCATCATCATGAATGTAAGAAGTGCTGCACTTCAGAATTTTGCCGTCTGCAGTTTTCATTAAATAACCGGTATGGTCTTCTGGTGTTGAGCCTTTTTCCTGATTACGGATCGCATCAAAAACTGCACTGGATGGTCCGTCCCCGATATCTCTGTTTGTAACGTGTCCGTTTACGATGTAAACGATTGAATGTTCTGGTTCCGCAGTTTTCAGATCATGGATCACTACTTCACAGTCAGGTCCGAACTGAGAAGCAAGATCAGCGGCAATTTGTTTTAATACAGTAAGCCGTCCCATTTGATTCCCTCCTAATAAACAGATTTTTACCGAATTAAGTGAATACCACTTGACGATTGGTTACTGTTCACTCCGTGCCCGGTAACAACGATTGTTCAATACAGATATGAAAAATTCTGTACATTTTCTATATTTTAACATAAAAAAAGAAAAATAAAAAGAGTATAGAAAAAATAAATGTGAATACCTAAAAGAATTTGCGAATATTTCCGGAAGTCGTTGAAGTACATAGAAATTCGTGGTATATTTGAATTAGTATTCATAGGTAATATGAGCAACTAGCTTTTATCTGCTTGACTAAATATAATAAGAAAGGGGTGTCAGAAACAGTGAAAACTTTACTGAAAAATGGCACAGTAGTATCGGGGGATATGTCTGTCAGAGAGGATGTTCTGATAGAGGGAGAAAAGATTATAAAAGTAGGTCAGAATCTGGAAGCAGAAGATGCACAGGTGGTTGATGTCAGTGGCAAACTTCTTTTTCCTGGATTTATAGACGGACATACACATTTTGACCTGGAAGTGGCAGGGACAGTGACTGCAGATGATTTTGAGACAGGAACAAGAGCTGCGATTGCAGGCGGAACTACATTAGTGATTGATTATGCATCTCAGGATAAAGGTGGTCATACGTTGAAAGAAGGACTTGAAAAATGGCACAGAAAAGCAGATGGCAAATGTTCCTGCGATTATTCTTTCCATATGTCTATTGTGGAATGGAATGAAGAGACTGAGAAAGAAATTCAGGATATGATCGATGAGGGAATCACCAGCTTTAAGCTCTATATGACATATCCGGCAATGATCGTAGACGACAGCAATCTTTACAAGATTATTAAGAAATTAAATGAATATGGATGCTTTGCGGGGGTACACTGTGAGAATGCGGGTGCTATTGATGCATTGATCGCAGAGGCGAAGAAAGAGGGACGTCTTGGACCTGAGAATCATCCTCTGGTACGTCCGGACATTATGGAGGCGGAGGCAGTTCATCGTCTCCTTGTGATTGCAGATGCGGCAGATGCACCGGTAATGGTAGTTCACCTTACAAATCAGAAAGCATTTGAAGAAGTAATGCGTGCCAGAATGCATGGCCAGAAAGTATATGCAGAGACCTGTCCGCAGTATTTGTTGCTGGAGGACAGTGTGTATTCAAAGCCGGACTTCGAGGGAGCAAAGTATGTATGTGCACCTCCAATCCGTAAGAAAGCAGATCAGGATTGCCTGTGGAAAGCATTGGCAAACGGTCAGATTCAGACAGTTGCTACTGACCAGTGCAGCTTTACCATGGAGCAAAAAGCTCTTGGTAAGGATGATTTTACAAAAATCCCCGGCGGGCTTCCTGGAGTTCAGACGAGAGGAACCCTTCTCTATACATATGGAGTTCGTACAGGAAGAATCACACAGGAACAGATGTGCCGCCTTTTAAGCGAAAATGCGGCGAAGCTTTATGGTGTATATCCGAATAAAGGTGCAATCCGTGAGGGAAGTGATGCGGATATCGTTGTATTTGATCCTGAGAAAGAGAATGTGATTTCTGCGAAGACACATCTATATAATACAGATAATAACCCATTTGAAGGATTCAAGCTTCACGGTGATATCGACAGTGTATACTTAAGAGGTGCGCATGTGGTACAGGATGGAAAAGTAATCCGGGAGAAAGCCGGAAAATACATTAAACGCGGTAAGAATCAGTTATAAACAGTTGGTGGATGTTTACGCCTGCCAGTCTGCGAAAAAACAGCACACAAAAAATTTAATGAGAGGTGACTTGAGATGAGACATGAAGTAAATGCAATGGGAAAACAGTGTCCGATCCCGGTGGTTATGACAAAGAAAGTAATCGACAAAGCAACAATCGGGGATGAAGTAGAGATTCTGGTAGATAATGAAACTGCAGTAAATAATTTGAGCAGACTTGCAAACAAAACAGGCTGCACGTTTGTATCTGAGAAACTGAAACATAAGAAATATCAGGTGAAAATGACAGTTCAGACAGAACAGACCGGAAGCGCAGCAGATGAGGAAGAATTCGTATGCGAAACACCGCATAAAAAAGTAACAGTAGCAGTGATTTCTTCTAATATTATGGGAAATGGTGATGATGAATTAGGAAAGATTCTGATCAAAGGATTTATTTATGCACTTTCTCAGATGGATACACATCCGGATACGATTCTTTTTTATAATGGCGGTGCAAAACTGACTACAGAGGGATCAGAGAGCCTTGAGGATTTGAAGAAGATGGAAGAAGAAGGCGTCGAAATTCTGACCTGTGGTACCTGTTTGAAACATTACGGTTTGATGGATAAGCTGATGGTAGGAAAAGTGACAGATATGTATACCATCGCAGAGCGTATGATGGGTGCAGATAAAGTAATTCGCCCGTAATACAATCTAAACTTTTTATGAGTAAATGAAAAACCATCATATGTACAGCCAATAGAATGGAAGTTACATAGGATGGTTTTATAAATACCTAACTGGATCGGAAAATATTTGATCCGGACCAGGTGGTTAAATATTACAGGTCAACACTGATATGCTGTTCTTTAATATTGTGACGTTTGGCATATCCGGTAAGGATCAGAGTCAGTGCACCATCACCGGTTACATTACATGCAGTTCCAAAACTGTCCTGCAGCGCAAAGATGGTAAGCATCAGAGCTGTGCCGGAATCACCAAATTTCAGGATACCAGTAATGATACCGAGAGATGCCATAACAGTTCCACCGGGTACGCCGGGAGCTCCGATTGCGAAGACGCCAAGCAGAACACAAAACAGAACGATAGTTCCAGGTGCAGGTACTGCGCCGTAAAGAATTTTTGAAATAGTCATGCAGAAGAAGACTTCTGTAAGCACGGATCCGCAAAGATGAATATTGGCAAATAGCGGAATGCCAAAATCTACCATATCTTTTCTGAGTGGTTTTGCCTTGCGTGCGCACTGAAGTGCAACTGCGAGTGTAGCTGCAGAGGACATGGTACCTACGGCAGTAAGATATGCCGGACCGTAATGTTTTACAACTTCGATAGGGTTCTCTTTTGAGTAAATACCTGCAAGTACATACAGAAGAGCCATCCAGATAAAATGTCCTACAAGGACGATTGCTATTACCTGCAGGAATACAGGAAGCTGTCTGGTGATAGTTCCTTCGTATGCCAGTGAGCAGAAGGTCAGTCCGATGAAGAACGGAAGAACCGGGATGATTACTCTGGATACGATAGCCAGCACGATTTTCTGGAACTCATCAAGTAAAGATGAAACAAGATTAGCTTTTGTCCAGGTAGCTGCCAGACCAAGCATAATGGATAATACAAGTGCACTCATAACAGGCATAATCTGCGGAATGGAGAGCTCAAAAATCACATCAGGCAGAGTTTTGAGATTATCTGCAGTGGAACTGATAGATAAATGCGGAATCAGTGCGTATCCGGATACTGCAGAAAATAAAGCAGCTCCCAGTGAGGAAGCATAAGCGATACAGACTGCAACTCCCAACATTCTGGAAGCATTATTTCCCAGTTTTGTAATGGATGGTGCGATAAAACCTATAATGATCAGTGGAACACAGAAGTTGATCAGCTGACCAAGAATGTACTTCAGTGTTACAACCACATTCAGTACGGCTGCTGTAATGGCGGATTCATCTGTCGTATTCAGAAGAAGTCCGATACAGATGCCAAGTGCCACGCCAACAAGCAGTTTGAACGGCAGGCTGTGTAGAAAATTGTATTTTTTCATGATATTTCCCCCTTTTCCCTCAATTATAATATATTTTTAGGGAAATCACAATCAGTTATTCGTAAGACAGGAGAGGCTATGTACAAAAAAATTTATCAGATATTAGAAGAAACAGGAAAAGTGAAAACAGCGATGGTTTTAAATGGTAGCTATAAAGGTAGAAAATGCCTGATAAAAGAGGACCATTGTACAGCTTTTGACGGAGGAATGGCAGAAGAGTTCTGGAAAAAATATGAGGAACAGCTGGTATCCTGTCAGGATACAAAAGTACTCCATATTGATGAGACAGATTTTTTTGTAGAGATTTATGTAAAAAATCCTCAGCTGATCATTCTTGGAGGAGGCCATGTGTCTCAGCCTGTAGCAAAAATCGGCAAGATGTTGGGATTTCATGTAACAGTTATGGATGACAGGGAGAAATTTGTCACGATAGAGCGTTTTCCTGATGCAGACCGTCTGATTAAAGGAACATTTGAAGAAATTTCCGAGAAGATTCCCGCATATGAAAATGCTTATTACGTAATCGTGACCAGGGGACATCTGGGAGACAGTACCTGTGCCAGACAAATTATGAAACGTCCTTATGTATATCTGGGAATGATCGGCAGCAGAAATAAGGTAAGGCTGACCAGAGAGAAACTTCTGGGTGAGGGATTCAGTGAAGATCAGCTCAATACGATTCATGCACCTATTGGTCTGCCTATCGGCGGACAGATGCCTGCAGAGATTGCGGTAAGTATCACTGCAGAAATCGTTCAGGAAAAGAATAAATATAATGTTTCTTATGTAGATGATGCAGTAGAAACGGCTGTCCGGGAGAAAGGTGAGGGAGTCATGATAACCATTATTTCCAAAAGAGGGTCTTCTCCAAGAGGAACAGGAAGTAAGATGTTTCTGGACAGAGAGGGCAGATCACATGGAAGTATCGGCGGCGGAAATGTAGAATTCCAGGCATTGAAATATGCACCAAATGCACATCACTGCGAAGTGAAAACATATAATCTGTCCAATCAGGGAGGGGCAAATCTTGGCATGATCTGCGGCGGAGAAGTGGAAGTCCTTTATGAAGTGATAAAAAAAGAAGTGTGTTGCTGAGTACGGAGCGAACAGTAAACTATTGTTAAGTAAAACCGGGAGTGAGCGGCAACATTGAACTTGCATATTGCAGAAGAATCGTGTATATTAGTACATAAAGTGACGTAGAAAATACGGAGGGACAGTATCCGTGTTTGATAAAGGAGGATTCTACTTATGAAAAAAACATTATGGCTGGTTCTCGTTCTGGGGCTTGCATTTGCCGCTCAGGGATGTGGATTTGACCCGACTATTGATTCCAGCGTTATGATCGTAAAGGTAACACCAACACCGGAAGTAACACCGACTCCAGAGACAGCGGCAACGCCAACACCGGAAGCAACACCGACTCCATCAACAGAGCAGACGGCCAGCGGAATTAATGTAGAGGTAAAAACAGGTACTTATTATGCAGCATCAGAGCTGAATCTTCGTTCTGACGCAAGTGCAGATGCAGACCTGGTTGCAAGTGTGGCATCCGGAACTCAGCTGAACAGCACGGGTGTATGTGACAACGGATGGATTCGTGTAGACTATAATGGACAGACCTGCTATGCAAGCGGAGATTTTGTGACAACAACGGCGCCTGCAGGAGATGCGGCTGTTGCGGATACGTCTGCAGATGCGGAGACTGATACAACTTCGGATACATCATACGATGATACTTCTTATGATGAGAGTGCTCAGTAATTCATTGCACAGAATGGAATGCCGATGTAAAACCAGAAAAAGATATATAAGAAAACAGTAAAGATAAAAAATAAAAGCTGCAGGAAACATTGAGTTCACTGCAGCTTTTGCTTTATGTGTCCGTTTACTGTGGATAAATAAGTCTGTCAGGCTTGATATCATAAAGAACTTCATCCAGGAATTTTTTTGCCAGATATTTGGCCATCGGCAGGTTCATATCCAGATAATTGCCGCAGTCCTTAGCGGATGCTCCTGGTACTTCTCCTTCAAAATCACGGATAAATTCAAAGGTTTCAATCATAAGCGGAACAATATCTTTGGATTCATAATCTCCGTTTAAGAGAAGATAATTACCTGTACGGCAGCCCATTGGGCCCCAGTAGATCATTTTAGGTCCGAATTCTTTATGATTTCTGAGAAAAGTAGCTGCCAGATGCTCAATAGTGTGAAGCTCTGCAGTGTTCATGACTGGTTCCTCGTTAGGAGAAGTCATACGGATATCAAAAGTAGTGACTACAGTGCCGCCTACCGGATCTTTACGGGAGACATAGACACCGGGCTGTAATTTGATATGGTCAATGGTAAAACTTGTTATTTTTTCCATTTTGGATTCCTCACTTTCGTTTAGATAATTGGTATATAGTCAGACAGTTTTGACTGAACTGATTTCTGAAGAATATTTTAACAGGCAATCAATCGGAAGTAAATACAGTAATGGGCAACAATCTGAACATTTTGTGAAAAGAGTTGTTTTTTTCTATAGATAAGTTATAATCAAATAAAATTGTGTTCTAAGAATATTAAGAATTGTGGGAGCTGCTTAGCAGCGGAGCAATTCGTAGATATCAAGTTAGGGTCAAAATACCTTTTGACCCTAACATCATATTAAAGGTTTATTATGAAATAGACTTAGAACCGGATAATTTCGGAGGTAGAAGAAATGAAGAGAAAATTACTGGCAGTACTTTGTGTTACAGCTGTATCAGCAGGCTTACTGGCAGGCTGTGGCAGCAGTGATAAGGCAGAAGATACCACAAAGACAGAACAAACAGCAAAAGAAGAGACAACAGATTCTGCAGATGACACAAAAGTAGCAACTCAGGAAGAAGCAGAAGCAGCAGGATTCTCTGACGGTACGGATGCGTCAGACAGCAAAACAGTGGATTTAAAGGATGACAGCACAGATGTGCTCCTGGATACATTTGAAGAACTGACAGGTACTCATCATGCAGAGATTATAGTAAAAGATTACGGCACCATTGATGTAGAACTGGATGCAGATACAGCACCGATCACAGTAACAAACTTTGTAAAACTTGCACAGGAGGGGTTCTATGATGGTCTGACATTTCACCGCATTATGGATGGATTTATGATTCAGGGCGGTGATCCGAATGGAAACGGAACAGGTGGATCTGATGAAAATATTAAAGGAGAATTCAGCAATAATGGAGTAGAGAATGATATCTCTCATACAAGAGGAACCATTTCTATGGCGCGTGCCAATGATCCGGACAGCGGAAGCTCACAGTTCTTTATCGTACAGAGCGACAGTACATTTCTTGACGGTGATTATGCAGGGTTTGGTCATGTAACATCTGGTATGGATATTGTAGACAAGATCTGTAAAGATGCTAATCCAACAGATGATAATGGAACTATTCCGGCAGATGAGCAGCCGGTGATCGAGACTGTTAAAATTACAGACTAAGCAGAATATCTGACAGTTATGATAAAAACAGCGCAAAAGATTTTGTATATATCTTTTGCGCTGTTTTTATATCAGTAGAAAATCACTTCACAGCAGTTTCCTTTTTTGCGAATCGTAAATTAATTTTTGATGATAAGAACCGGGATTGGCGGATGATTTGGACGATTATAATAATCGCTTTTGATGACCAGATAATTATGTGGATTTAGTTCTTTCAGCCATGCAAGGATCTGATCACGTTCTTCAAATCCGGAATCTCCGCCGCTGTAAATACACAGAGAGATCATGCCGCCTTTTTTCAGAAGTGACAGGGCCTGAGTCAGCGCCTGGACACTGGTCTCCCCCTTGGTAGCCAGTGCGTGATCTCCTCCCGGCAGATAACCGAAATTAAAGACAATACAGCTTATACTGTCCGGTTCTGCATATTTTGACATATTCGTGTGAGACTCCAGAATGAGGGTGTAATTTTCCGGAGCATGCTCCGTGATCAGTTTTTTTCTGGTTGCAGTCAGTGCCTGTTCCTGGATATCAAAGGCAAGAACTTTTCCGGATTCTCCACATAATTGTGCCAGCAGAAGTGTATCGTTTCCATTTCCCATAGTGGCATCAATACAGAAATCTCCTTTCTGAACCTGTTGCCGGATAAAATTTGCACACCATTGAGTGATCTGATAGTTTTTCATAATATTCCTCCACAAATTAACTCAATAAACTGCAGAGCAGTTATCGGGTTATGCTCAAATAGTGAAGCGGATTGCGAATATCCGCCTGAATTACATTACTGTCATTATAATGCAAAGAATCACCTGGATGTCAAGTAAAAGTGAATTAAGACTATCCGGGAGGCGATTTGGCATATTTCTTCCAATTGTTTTGCAAAGAAAACAAATCCTGTATTGCATTTCCTATAATAATTAGTCTATAATAAGGAGAATTGTGTTAAGGAACGGTATTGATCCGGAGAAAGAGGTAGAGAGAAATGACACTGGAAGGAAAAACAGTATTATTAGGAGTGACAGGCAGTATTGCTGCATATAAGATTGCATATCTTGCAAGTGCACTGAAGAAGTGCCGCGCAGATGTTCATGTACTTATGACAGAAAATGCTACGAATTTTATCAATCCGATTACTTTCGAGACTCTTACAGGTAATAAATGCCTGGTAGATACTTTTGACCGGAATTTTCAGTTCCAGGTAGAGCATGTATCCATTGCGAAGAAGGCTGATGTGGTGATGATCGCACCGGCAAGCGCGAATGTGATCGGCAAGCTGGCTCACGGAATTGCAGATGATATGCTCACCACTACGATCATGGCATGCAAATGTAAGAAATTTATTTCGCCTGCCATGAATACAAATATGTTTGAAAATCCTGTAGTACAGGATAACCTTAAGATTTTGGAGCATTACGGATATGAAGTGATTGCTCCTGCAAGCGGATATCTGGCATGCGGTGACACAGGTGCAGGTAAGATGCCGGAACCTGGGACGTTACTTGCTTATATTGAAAGAGAAATTGCCTGCAAAAAAGATCTGAAAGGTAAGAAAATCCTGGTAACAGCAGGTCCTACACAGGAATCTATTGATCCTGTGCGATATATCACTAATCATTCCTCAGGGAAAATGGGTTATGCCATTGCGAAAGCTGCGATGCTCCGTGGTGCAGATGTCACGCTGATAAGCGGACGTACTGCTGTTGAGCCGCCGATGTTCGTAAATCTGGTGCCTGTTGTGACTGCAAAGGATATGTATGAGGCGGTGACTTCTGTCAGTGATGAACAGGATATTATCATCAAAGCAGCAGCAGTTGCAGATTATCGTCCTGCGAAAGTCAGTGCCGAGAAAGTTAAGAAAAGTGACGGACAGATGTCTATAGAATTAGAAAGAACAGATGATATTTTGAAATATCTGGGAGAACACAGGCGTGACGGACAGTTCCTCTGTGGATTCTCCATGGAGACTCAGAATGTGATCGGTAATTCCAGAGCCAAGCTCATAAAGAAGAACCTGGATATGGTAGCTGCCAACAATGTAAAGGTTGAGGGTGCCGGATTTCAGGGTGATACAAATGTGCTGACTCTGATTACACAGGATGAGGAAGTATCACTCCCGCTTATGAGTAAGGAGGATGCAGCCCTTGAAATCCTGGATAAAATTCTTTTGCTGATTTCAGATAAGAATCAGTAAATAGAAAGCAGATGGTACTAATGAAAGGCTGATTGACGGAATAAATCCTAAGGCAGTAAAGCATTGAGTCAGTCTGCAGAAACAATTTAATCTCAGAAAAGCAGAAATCCCGTAAGGGAAAATCTCAGATCTGCTTTCCATCACCGTATTGTATCCGGAAACGGAACGGTAACAAGGAGGAAAAAATGAAAACAAAGAAATTCACAACAACACAGCTTACCATGCTTGGCCTGATGGCGGCAGTTCTTCTGCTGATGGCCTACACACCACTGGGATACCTGAACATCGGACCACTGGCAATCTCATTTAATGTGATCCCGGTTGCAATCAGTGCAGTTGTACTCGGACCGACAGGCGGAGCCATCGCAGGAGCAATCTTCGGACTGACAAGCTTTGGACAGTGCATCGGACTTGGTGGAACAAGTGCAATGGGAGCTATGCTGTTTAGTATCAACCCGGTTCTGGCATTTATTCAGAGATTTGTGCCGCGTCTTCTCGATGGAATCTGCCTTGGTTATATTTATAAGGCTATGCGTAAGAAAACAAATGTGTATGTATCCTGCGCAGTAACAGGATTTTTCTCCGCATTTCTGAATACATTATTCTTTATGACAGCCCTGGTAGGTCTGTTTGGAAATACGGAATATGTACAGGGACTGATGGGCGGAAGAAATATTATCATTGGCTGCTGTATGATGGTAGGAATTAATGCAGTTTGCGAAATGATATCTTCAACAGTGATCACGGGAGCTGTAGGAGCAGCCCTTTCCAAGGCACATCTGATTCCTGCTCAGAAAGCGGCAGACAGTGAGAACGGTAAAACAGCTAAGGCAACAGCTTAGGTGAAAAAATAATCGGCTGGAACTGCATATTGACACAGATATAAAAAAGAAACAGGCACGCAGTTATGCGTGCCTGTATTAGAAAAATGTAAATTGTTTCTAAATAAGCAGGAGATTATTGACTTAGTAATGAATATACGGTAAAAAAGATGATTTTGGCAGCTTATTTATGAAGCAAAATAGGAATCAGTAATTTGAATGGAGATAAAGAAGTATGATTTTAGCGATTGACATCGGAAATACTAATATTGTAGTTGGATGCATTGATGACAAAAAAACATATTTCATAGAACGTCTTTCTACGAACCGTACAAAGACAGAGCTGGAATATGCCGTGGATATTAAGAATGTTCTTGATATTTATCATATCAAGAAAGCAGATATAGAAGGATGTATCATTTCGTCTGTAGTACCGCAGATTACTAATATTGCAAAACTGGCAGCAGAAAAGATCCTTAAAAAAGATGCAATCGTTCTGGGACCGGGAGTAAAAACAGGGCTGAATATTATGATGGATAATCCGGGACAGCTTGGTGCAGATCAGGTTGCAGATGCAGTGGCAGGAATTGCCAACTATCCGGTGCCGCTGATTCTTATTGATATGGGAACTGCAACTACAGCTTCCGTTGTTAACAGCAAGAAACAGTACGTGGGAGGAATGATCCTGCCCGGCGTTGGTGTCTCGCTGGATGCCCTCACTGCAAGAGCTTCTCAGCTTAGTGGAATCAGTATCGATGCTCCAAAACATGTAATTGGAAAAAATACGATTGAATGTATGAAAAGCGGAGTCCTTTACAGCAATGCAGCAGCTCTTGATGGAATTATAGATCGAATCGAAGAAGAACTTGGTGAGAAGACTACAGTAGTAGCAACCGGCGGTCTGGCAAAGAAAATTATTCCGCATTGCAAAAGAAAGATCATTCTGGATGAAGAGCTTCTTCTGAGAGGACTTCTCTATATTTATGAAAAAAATAAATAGAAATTTTTGATAATAAAAACAGTTCAGCAGACGGGAAAATCTGTTGAACTGTTTTTGGGTCTATAGGATTTTTTTGGTAATTTGATAATTATCTGTTGGGTAGTTCAAAAAGCAGAGATGAAATCTTCAGGAACCGGTGCGGTGAAGATCATAGCTTTTTTTGTAACAGGATGTGTAAATTCCAGCTGATAAGAATGAAGCGGCTGCCGCTGTATCCTGCGGTAGTCCGGATTGTACAGATAGTCGCCGGGAAGCGGATGCCCTATATATTTCATATGCACCCGGATCTGATGAGTGCGCCCTGTTTCCAGATGAAGTTCAGTAAGGGAGTATTCTCTGCCAACTGCCAGACGTTCATAATGTGTTACGGCCGACTCCCCTGTTTCAAAATTTATTTCCCGGGTGATCACTGAGCCTTCCATTCGTGCAATTGGAGCATCAATAGTACCTGTTTCAGGAGGAATTCCATCTACAAGGGCCAGATAAGTCCTGCGGATTTGCCGGTTCCTCATCTGTACAGACAGAATGGCAGCGCTTAGAGGATTTTTGGCAAGAATCAGTGCACCGGTAGTATCCCTGTCCAGTCGGTTGATGCATCGATAGACAAAGTCTTCTCCTCTTTCTGCGAAATACCAGGCAATCCCGTTGGCAAGCGTATTTTCATAATTTCCCATAGATGGATGTACCGGCATTCCGGCAGGCTTATTGATTACAAGAATATCTTCATCTTCGTAAAGAATTTTCAAATCCATTTCTGTGCGTATAATATTCTCTCCTGTTTCCGTTTCAGGAACCGTGATCACCAGATGATCCCCGGCAGTAAGAACGGATCTTCCGAAACCGCGTTCTCCATTAAGGATGATCGTATTCGAAGCATTCTTCATAGAGCTTAATATATGGCGGGAAAAACCCTTACTTTTCAGGAAATCCAGAATTGTAACCGGATTTGTGTTTTCAGAAATAGTATATTCGATGATTCTTTGCATAATTTGTGTATCTGCTTTCTTAATTTTTATGATGTACTCAATAGTATCTGCCTGCTTAATCGAATCAGGTAAGCCCCCTGTTTCAATTTTGAATATCCGTTTGACTGACAGAAATTCTATGTATTCTGCAGATTAATGTATCAGATTTTGCGGAACATAACAAGGGAATATTTATTTACTGAATCAAGTAAGTCCCCTGCTTCAATTGGGAATATTCGCTTGAATAAGCTCTAAAATCATATAAAAACATAGATTACTCACTTGCATCAAAAAAAATTAAGCGTATAATCTAAAAAAGAAAAACAAATGGGTGGGGGAAAGATGAACGAACAGCGACATATTTTTACAAACAGAATGCTCCGAAACCTGCTGGTTCCGGTAATCTTTGAGCAGGTGTTGAACTCTCTGATGGGAACGGTTGATACCATGATGGTCAGCAATGTGGGTTCTGCAGCTATATCAGCAGTGTCTCTGGTGGACTCTATCAATGTCCTGGTAATCCAGGCATTTTCGGCACTTGCAGCCGGCGGCGCCATTATCTGCTCGCAATACATAGGTCAGAAGAACCATGAAATGGCAAACAAATCAGCGAGACAGATGTTATTTATCATCACGGCGATATCTGTAGCAGTGACTGCGTTATGCCTTGCGTTTCGTATACCGTTGCTGCGATTGATATTCGGAAAGGTAGAAGCAGATGTTATGACTGCTTCCATGGTATATTTCTTCTATACTGCATTGTCATTCCCATTTATTGCACTTTATGATGCAGGTGCATCTATCTTCCGTTCGCAGGGGAATACCAGAGGACCAATGGTAGTTTCGATGATTTCAAATGGTATCAATATCGGAGGAAATGCAGTTCTGATCTGGGTATTCCACATGGGAGTGGCAGGAGCAGCTATTGCAACTCTGGCATCCAGAGTCTTTTGTGCAGTGGTCGTGCTCTGGCAGCTTAGACTAAACAGACAGCCAATTGTAGTACGGGACTACTACAAGATTCGTCCGGATGGAAAAATGATCACCAGAATTCTCTCTCTCGGAATCCCATCCGGAGTGGAGAATAGTATGTTTCAGCTGGGAAAACTGGCAATCCAGTCCTCAGTATCTACATTGGGAACCGTAGCGATCGCCGCCCAGGCAATGACAAATATCCTTGAGAACCTTAATGGCATTGCTGCCATTGGTGTAGGAATCGGGCTGATGACTGTAGTAGGACAGTGTATGGGGGCAGGCAGAAAAGATGAAGCAATCTATTATATAAAGAAATTAAGTGTACTTGCAGAAATTGTTATTATTGTAAGTTGTCTTTTAGTATTTGCCCTGACTGTTCCTGTGACAAAACTTGGCGGAATGGAACCTGAAAGTGCCAGAATGTGTTTCCACATGGTAACCTGGATCACAATTGTCAAACCAATTGTATGGGTAATGGGATTTGTACCTGCATACGGGTTAAGAGCAGCAGGCGATGTGAAATTTTCCATGATCACATCCTGTATCACCATGTGGGCATTCAGATTTTGCCTTTGTGTATATCTCATCCACTTCCGGGGATTTGGACCAATGGCTGTATGGATCGGAATGTTCACTGACTGGACTGTGAGAGGAATCGTTTTCGGGATTCGTTTTCACAGCCGAAAATGGCTCAACCACAAAGTTGTATAAATATTTATGTAAAGAGAGGATTCGCTCTGTTGCTTGTATGCGCATTGACTTTTCCTTTTCAAAATTATATAATTAACTTCGGAAATTGACCCCAGAAAAGTAGCACAGGAAGCCAGGTGAAATCCCTGCGCAAGTCCGTTACTGTAACAGCCAGATACTGTATACTTTTTCAGGAGAAATATGTTCTGCGGCAACCAGAGAATATTTCAAGTGTTTTGAGATAAGAACTTTCAGGAGGGATTTTGTTGCGCACAGAATCCCTCCTTTTATGTAGACTACAGAAATCGCTATTGCTGTAGAAAATGCAATAAACAGTAAAAGGAGACCACATGAAGAACGGACTGGAAGACTACTACGTGATCCGCGGAAATAAAAAAATGCGATTCGGCTACACGACAGGTTCCTGCGCAGCTGCTGCATGTAAGGGTGCAGCAGAAATACTATTGAGCGGGAATCGTCAGGAAACAGTACAACTGATGACTCCGAAAGGAATTCTGCTCACCCTGGAATTAAAAAACATTCGGATAGAATCGGACAAAGTAACCTGTGCTATTCAGAAAGACGCAGGAGATGACCCGGATACCACCAATGGAATCATGGTCTACGCTTCTGTACAAAAGACAAATGACCCTGGAATTGTGGTAGATGGAGGAATTGGTGTCGGCAGAGTGACTAAAGCAGGGCTTTCCCAGAAAATCGGAGAAGCTGCAATTAATCCGGTGCCAAAAGCGATGATACTGCGGGAAGCAGCAGAGACAGCAGAGAAGTATGATTATGAGGGCGGCCTGAAGATTATTATTTCCGTTCCTGAGGGTGTTGAGATTGGAAAGAAAACCTTTAATCCACGACTTGGCATTGTAGGTGGAATTTCTATTCTGGGGACTTCAGGGATTGTGGAACCGATGAGTGAGGCTGCACTTGTCCAGAGCATCAATGTGGAAATGAAGCAGCATTTTTTGCAGGGAGAGGAATATATTCTGGTCACACCTGGAAACTATGGCGCAGATTATCTGAGAGAACATATGGATCTTCCCTATGAGAAGAATATCAAATGCAGTAATTATGTAGGAGAAACCATTGATATGGCTGTTGATATGGGGGTTAAGGGAATCCTTTTTATTGCCCATATCGGTAAATTTGTAAAAGTAGCTGCCGGAATTATGAATACACATTCCCATAGTGCAGACGGCAGAATGGAAGTTCTGGCATCTAATGCGATCCGCGCAGGTGCTCCGCTGGAGTGTGCAAAAGAAATTCTGGATGCATCTACTACGGATGAAGCACTGGAGATTCTGGAGAGATATCAGGTGATGCAAGGGACGATGAGGGAAATCCTTGACCGGATCCAGTTTTATTTAAATCACAGGTCTTATGAGCAGATCCTTCTGGGAGCAGTGATCTTTAACAATACATGCGGGTATTTGGGACAGACTGCAGATGCAGCGGAACTGATAGAGAAGATCAGTGCACAAAATGACAGATTATCAGAGAAACAGACCAATAATTAAAAAGAATAAACTTACAAGAGGAGGAAGATAATATGGTATATTTTGTAGGAGCAGGTCCGGGAGCACCGGATCTCATTACAGTAAGAGGAAAAAAATATCTGGAGGAAGCAGATGTAGTGATCTATGCAGGATCTCTGGTGAATCCGGAACTTCTCACTTATACAAAAGAGGAATGTCAGATTTACAACAGTGCAAAGATGACCCTGGAAGAAGTAATCGAAGTTGTTGAGAAAGCGGAGGCAGAGGAGAAAACTACTGTTCGTCTCCACACAGGAGATCCATGTATCTACGGTGCAATCCGTGAACAGATGGACATTCTGGATGAGAAAAAGATTGCCTATGATTACTGCCCGGGAGTCAGCGCATTCTGCGGTGCTGCAAGTGCTCTGAATCTGGAATACACTCTGCCGGATATTTCCCAGAGTGTGATCATCACCCGTATGGAAGGCAGAACTCCGGTTCCATCCAAAGAGAGCATTCAGTCTTTTGCCGCACATCAGGCAACCATGGTCGTATTTTTAAGCACAGGAATGCTGGAAGAACTGAGCAGACGACTTATTGAAGGCGGCTACACAGAGAATACACCGGCAGCTATCGTATACAAAGCAACATGGCCAGAGCAGAAGACGTTTGTCTGCACAGTAGGGACTCTCGCAAAGACAGCAGCAGAGAACAATATCACAAAGACTGCCCTGATGATTATTGGAGACACGGTGGCAGCAGGACATTATGACCGTTCTAAACTGTATGATCCGGAATTTACTACAGAGTTCCGTGAGGCGACAAAGTCCAAAACTCATCATTCATAATCGGTTTGGATGAATCATTGTGGAGAAAGAAAATGAAAATTGCACTCATATGCTTCAGTCTTACCGGACAGGAAACCGGGGAGAAACTATGCCGTAGCCTGGAAACGATCGGCATGACAGTGGTACTTGATAAGAAAAGTAAATATCTGCCGGATTCCATAAAAGTCAGCACTTCTGCCTGGGCAGGGAAGAAGTTCGCTGATTCGGACGCCCTGATCTTCATCGGTGCCACTGGAATTGCGGTCCGTAGCATTGCTCCGTATGTGGCATCAAAGAAATCCGATCCTGCCGTACTGGTGATTGATGAATGTGGCCACTTCGTGATTTCTCTTTTATCCGGACATCTGGGCGGGGCTAATGAACTGGCACTGAAAGTGGCCGAAATCTTACATGCAGTTCCGGTAGTGACAACAGCTACGGATTTACATCACCGTTTTGCTGTGGATGTCTTTGCGAAGAAGAATAACTGTAGTATTTTTAATATGAAAGCTGCAAAAGAAGTTTCGGCTGCACTTCTGGCAGGCAGGAGAGTTGGATTTTACAGTGAATTTCCTGTAGAGGGAGAGCTTCCGGACGGTCTGCTTTTATGTGATGAATGTGGAAATCCGGTCAGACCTGCGGAAGATGATACAGAACCAGAATGTGGAGTAGCAGTTACCGTACATACATCCTGCCAGCCTTTCGCATATACAACCCAGGTAGTCCCAAAGTGTCTGACATTGGGCATGGGATGCCGTAAAGGTAAGGATGCAGGGGGAATTGCAGAAGCTGCACAGAAAATACTTGACAGGTCAGAACTGTACAGAGAAGCATTTGAACAGATTGCCAGCATCGATCTGAAAAAAGAAGAACAGGGAATTTTGTCATTATCACATGATTGGCAGATTCCATTTCGCACTTATACAGAAAATGAATTGAAACAGGTGCCGGGAGAATTTACCCCCTCACCTTTTGTAAAGAAGATCACAGGTGTGGATAATGTCTGTGAAAGAAGCGCAGTTTTTGCCAGTGGCAATGGCAGCCTGCTTCAGAAGAAAAATGGAGAGAACGGTGTGACCACAGCAGTGGCAGCCAGAGAATGGAGGATACATTTTGAGTAAAATATATGTAATCGGAATCGGCCCGGGAGCTTATGACCAGATGACAGGCAAAGCAATCCGTGCAATGAATGAAAGTGATGCGATCATCGGATATACGGTATACGTTGACCTGGTAAAAGAATATTTCCCGGGAAAAGAATTTATGACTACACCAATGAAGAAAGAAGTAGACCGTTGTGTCCTTGCTTTTGAGGAAGCAAAGAAAGGCAAAACAGTTTCTATGATCTGCAGCGGCGATGCGGGAGTTTATGGTATGGCAGGCCTGATGTATGAGGTTGGGGTGAACTATCCGGAAACAGAACTTGAGATCATTCCGGGTGTAACAGCAGCAACAGGCGGAGCTGCAGTTCTTGGTGCACCGCTGATCCATGATTTCTGCCTGATCAGTTTAAGTGATCTTCTTACTCCGTGGGAAAAGATCGAGGCAAGACTTCTGGCAGCAGCACAGGCAGATTTCGTAGTATGTCTGTATAACCCGTCAAGCAAAAAACGTCATGATTATCTGCAGAAAGCATGTGATCTGATGATGAAATATAAATCACCGGATACGATCTGCGGTACAGTTTCCAATATCGCAAGAGAAGGTGAAACTGCAAATGTAATGACATTGAAAGAACTGAGAGATACACAGGTAGATATGTTTACCACTGTATTTATCGGAAATTCTCAGACAAAAGAACTGAACCACAAGATGGTGACACCGAGAGGATATAAGAATGTATAAAGTTCTTGTTTTTGCAGGAACCACAGAGGGGTATGAAATCTGCCGGTTCCTGGCAGATCATCAGGTACAGACCATGGGATTTGCAGCTACAGAATACGGCGGCAAGTCCCTTACAGAAAACGAATATCTTACTGTACAGACCGGAAGACTGGACGAAACAGCCATGGAGCAGGTTTTCATTCGGGAGAAGCCGGAGATGGTACTGGATGCGACTCATCCTTATGCAGCGGAAGTAACAGTAAATATCCGTACAGCCTGTGAGAAAACACAGACACTTTACAGAAGGGTACTGCGTGAATCCGGCAGTCGTGAGGATAAGGCTGTTTATGTGGAGAGTGTTCAGGCGGCAGCCCAATATCTGGATCAGACACAGGGGAATGTCCTGCTCACAACAGGCAGCAAGGAACTGGCAGGTTTTACAGGGATGAAAAATTATCAGGAACGCCTTTATGCCAGAGTTCTTTCTCTGCCGAATGTGATGCAGGCCTGTGCAGAACTGGGTTTTGAGGGAAAACATCTCATCGGAATGCAGGGACCTTTTTCCAGAGAATTAAATGCAGCAATGCTGAGGCAGTATCGCTGTAAATATCTGGTGACAAAGGATACAGGTAAAGCCGGCGGATTTCAGGATAAAATTGATGCTGCTTTAGAATGTGATGCAGTTCCGGTGATCATTGGACGACCTCTGAAAGAAGAGGGAATGTCTGTGAAAGAATGTAAGAGATTTCTGACAGAATATTTCTCACTGACCCATCAGCCACATATCACACTTCTGGGAATTGGAATGGGAAGTCGTGAAATGCTGACTGTACAGGGAAAGAACAGTCTGGATCAGGCAGATCTCCTGATCGGAGCCAGAAGAATGGTTGATTCTGTGAGACGTCCGGATCAGGATGTATTTATAGAATACAGAAGCCAGGAGATTAAAGATTATATTGATTCACATCCGGAATATGACAATATTGTGATCGTATTGTCTGGAGATGTAGGCTTCTACAGCGGGGCTAAAAAACTTCTGGATGTATTACAGCAGAATAAATCAAGTCAGGATTCTTTGGGTTCAGAGACGGCGGAACAGAGCAGTTCAGTTAAGAATACTGTAAAACCGGTGATTCAGGTTCAGTGTGGGATTTCTTCTGTAGTATATTTCATGTCAAAGATTGGACTCTCCTGGGATGATGCAAAGATTGTCAGCGCCCATGGCAGGGGATGTAATCTTATTTCTTATATCCGTAATGAGAAGAAAGTATTCGCTATTCTGGGAACTTCAGACGGAGTAGCTGTTCTGGCGAAAAAACTGGTAGAATATGGAATGGGCGATGTGCTTCTCTATGTAGGAGAGAATCTTTCCTATAATAATGAGAAGATTTTTGTAAAAACAGCAGATGAACTGACAGAATACACAGGCGATCCGTTATCTGTGATCTGTGCAGTGAATGAATCTGCCGGAAAACGTCTGGAAACCCACGGAATCAAAGATGAAGAATTTATCAGGGGCAAAGCACCGATGACAAAGGAAGAGGTGCGTACAGTATCTCTTTCCAAATTGCGCCTGACAGAAGATTCCATTTGTTATGATGTAGGAGCTGGAACAGGTTCTCTTTCTATAGAAATGGCACTCCGCGCACATCAGGGGAAAGTCTGGGCGATTGAGAAAAAAGAGGATGCAGTGGAACTGATCCGCCAGAACAAGGTGAAATTTGCAGCCGACAATCTGGAAATTATCGAGGGACTTGCACCGGAGGCACTCACAGATCTCCCTGCACCCACCCATGCATTTATCGGAGGTTCTTCCGGAAATCTGAAAGAAATTGTGAAAATTCTGATAGAAAAGAATCCTCAGGTTCGCATCGTAATTAACTGCATTACACTGGAGACAGTATCTGAAGCATTGGAAACAGCCAAAGAGTTTGGATTTGAGGAAAATGAAATTGTTCAGCTAAGTGCAGCACGTTCAAAAGCAATTGGACGTTATCATATGATGATGGGTGAGAATCCGATTTATATTATTACATTGCAGAATCCACAGAAGTAATCCGGGCAAATTGTCAGGACTATGGAACTTACACAATATGAAGAGAGAAACAGAGGAGAACCAGGATGAAAATTCCAAGAATACTTCTTGCAGCAGGAGCCAGTGGGAGTGGCAAAACATTGATTACCTGCGGCCTCCTGCAGGCGTTAGTTAACAGAAAAATGAAAGTAGCTTCTTTTAAATGTGGTCCGGATTACATAGATCCTATGTTTCACTCCAGAGTCATCGGAACGAAATCGCGAAATCTGGATACCTTTTTTACAGATGCGGATACAACCAGATACCTTCTGAGCCGAAATGCCGCAGGCTGTGATATTGCAGTGATGGAGGGGGTCATGGGATTCTACGATGGAGTAGGCGGGATTTCTACCAGAGCAAGCGCCTATGACCTGGCAGATACGACGGATACACCTGTGATCCTGATCGTAAACAGCAGAGGTATGAGCATTTCCCTTGCAGCTTATATTAAAGGCTTTATGGAATATAAAGAGAACAGTCACATTAAAGGAGTGATCTTTAACCAGATGTCTCCTATGCTCTATCCGAGAATGAAGAAACTGGTGGAAGAGCAACTTGGCATAGAAGTTCTTGGATATGTGCCGAAAGTAGAAGACTGTGTGATCGAAAGCCGTCATCTGGGGCTGGTGCTTCCGGAGGAAATAGTTGATCTTAAAGAACGTCTGCAGAAACTGGCAGGAGTGCTGGAGAATACGTTGGAAATAGACAGAATTCTTACACTTGCTGAGAATGCACCGGATCTGAATGTACTGGAATCCTTGTCACAGAAGAATTCTGCATTTGATTTTCGTCTGCCGCAGAAATTACGGATCGGAGTAGCAAAGGACGAGGCATTCTGTTTTTTTTATGAAGATAATTTCCGACTGCTTCAGGAGATGGGAGCAGAACTGGTAGAATTTTCACCTGTTCATGATGAACATCTTCCTGAGAATCTGGATGGAATGCTCCTTTATGGAGGCTATCCGGAATTAAACGGAGAAGCATTGGAACGAAATGAATCTATGAAAACAGAAATTGCACAGGCAGTCAGCGGTGGTATGCCCTGCATGGCAGAATGCGGCGGTTTTATGTATCTTCATGAACAAATGGAAGACATGGACGGAATCAATCGCAGAACCTGTGGTGTAATCTCTGGAAAATGTTTCCGTACTCCGAGGCTGACCAGGTTTGGATATATCACTTTAACAGCAGGGCGGCCTGTATTTGACATAGATGCAGAAGAAATTGGGGAAATTCCGGCTCATGAATTTCATTATTTTGATTCAGAAAACTGCGGCAGTGACTTTCATGCATTAAAACCCCTCAGCAAGCGGAGCTGGGATTGTATCCACAGTACCGGAAGTCTGATGGCAGGATATCCGCATTTATATTATTACGGAAATCCGAAGATTCCGAAAGCATTTCTGCTCAAATGTCTGAAATATCATAAAACCAGTGAAAAGTAACTGAGTGATCAGCATATAAAAGAGTTGTTACTGTTCATTCCAGGTAATTGTAGTGAGTGAACAGTGACAAAGATTTTATGACAGAATGTATGGCGAATACGTGAGAAGAAGGAGTTTTACTTGAGTATGATTTATTACAGTATGGCAGCCCTTGCGGCAGGTTTTATTCTTGATCTCATTATAGGAGATCCCAGATGGCTTTATCATCCGGTCTGTCTGATCGGAAATCTGATTGCATTTCTGGAAAAAATACTTCGGAAAATTTTTCCGAAAACAAATAATGGAGAGCTGATGGCAGGTATCGCAGAGGTGGTTCTGGTCTGTTTGCTTAGTGGTGGGATTCCGTATCTGATCCTCCATTTTCTGTATGGAATTTCTGTATGGGCCGGATTTGCACTGGAAACATTTTGGTGTTATCAGCTTCTGGCGACCAAATCTCTGAAAACAGAGAGTATGAAAGTTTATGACAGATTGAAGAATGGTACTTTGGATGAGGCGCGCTATGCAGTGTCCATGATCGTAGGCCGTGATACCAAGTCTCTTACAGAAGAGGGTGTAACGAAAGCAGCAGTAGAGACAGTGGCAGAGAATTCTTCTGACGGGATCATAGCGCCGATGTTCTATATGGCAATCGGAGGTGTGTGGTTGATGTTCCTTTACAAAGGTATCAATACCATGGACTCTATGCTGGGGTATAAGAATGACAAATATCTTTATTTCGGACGCTGTGCTGCGAAGCTGGATGATGTGGCGAACTTTATTCCTGCCAGGATTTCCGGATGGCTTATGGTAGCTGCTACTGTATTTGTAAAAATGGATACAAAGAATGCAGCTAAGATCTACCGCAGAGACAGAAGGAATCATGCAAGCCCGAATTCCGCGCAGACAGAAGCGGCAATGGCAGGTGCACTGGATGTACAGCTTGCCGGAAACGCCTATTATTTCGGAAAGCTTTATGAGAAGCCAACGATTGGAGAAGCCATCCGTCCGGTAGAGGTGGAAGATATCAGACGTTCCAACCGTCTGCTCTATGCGACTGCAATTCTTGGCGTAGTGGTATTTCTGGTGGCAGGGATTGCTGTTCGCTTCTGTATCTTTTCATAAATAACAGATGTGGATGAGATGCAGAGAAGAATGAAATAGAGAAGGACGACAAGACAGGAGACAACAATGACGAAACATATACATGGCGGCGATGTTTACAAATATAATCATTGTCTGGACTTTTCAGCGAACTGTAATCCGCTGGGAACGCCGCAGAGTGTGAAGCAGGCAATCATAGACAGCGTGGATGATCTCAGCGATTATCCACGCGTAGGGTGCGATCCGCTGAAAGAAGCAATCGCAGCCTATGAACATACTCAAAAAGAATATCTGATCTGCGGTAACGGGGCTGCAGACCTTATTTTTTCCCTTTGCAGAGCACAGAACCCGAAAAAAGCACTTTTATTGGCGCCGACCTTTGCAGAGTATGAACAGGCACTGGTCAGTGTGGAATGTGGGATTGCCAGATATTATCTGGAAGAATCGGCGGACTTCTGCGTAAAAGAGAACTATCTGGAGATTCTGCAAAAGGAAAAACCGGATATTATTTTCCTGTGTAATCCGAATAATCCAACAGGAATTACCATGCCGCAAGCACTTCTGGAAGCAATCCTTGAAAGCTGTGCAGAACTTGGGATTTTTGTGGTAGTGGATGAATGCTTCCTGGATTTCGTAGAAGAACCTGAGAAGCATACGCTGAAAGGAAAGCTGGCAGAATATCCGAATCTTTTTTTGCTGAAGGCATTTACCAAACGTTATGCGATCCCGGGAGTGCGTCTGGGATATGGGTTCTGTTCTGACAGCAGTGTGCTGGAACGAATGGAAGCCGTGACACAGCCGTGGAATGTGTCCACGATGGCACAGCAGGCGGGTCTGGCGGCACTTAAAGAAACAGAGTATGTGGAAAAAGGCAGGCAGCTTGTTTTTCGGGAATCGGCATGGATGAAGGAGAAGATGGGGCAGCTTGGTCTGAAAGTATATCCGTCAGAAGCGAATTACATTTTTTTCCATGGACCGGTGAATCTGTTTGAATGTTGTGTGCCAAAAGGAATCTTAATTCGTGACTGCAGCAATTATCCGGGTCTGGAGAAAGGATATTTCCGTGTTGCAGTGAAACTGCATGAACAGAATGAGAAACTGATACAGGTGCTGACAGTTATACTTGGATAGTATGCCGTCGTGTGGCAGCAAAAAATAGAAAGTTTTAGCCAATTAAGCAGGGAAGCAGATAATTTGTTTGTTTGGCATGATTGATACAACAGTTATGTAGGAGAAGAGAGGAAATAAGAAATGGCAAAAGCGATTATGGTGCAGGGGACAATGTCCAATGCAGGAAAAAGCCTCCTGGCAGCCGGTTTGTGCAGGATTTTTAAGCAGGACGGTTATAGAGTGGCACCTTTTAAATCACAGAATATGGCGTTGAACTCTTTTATCACAGAGGAAGGCCTGGAGATGGGCAGAGCACAGGTTATGCAGGCGGAGGCGGCAGGAATCAAACCGTCTGTGCTGATGAATCCTATCCTGCTGAAACCTACCAATGATGTAGGTTCGCAGGTAATCGTCAACGGAGAAGTCCTCGGAACCATGAGTGCCAGAGACTATTTCAAATATAAGAAGAAACTGGTGCCGGATATTATGAAAGCATATGATGCGCTGGCAGCAGAGAATGATATTATCGTCATTGAGGGTGCCGGAAGCCCTGCAGAGATTAACCTGAAAACAGAAGATATCGTAAACATGGGAATGGCAAAGATGGCGAAAGCTCCGGTACTTCTGGTTGGAGATATTGACAGAGGGGGCGTTTTTGCACAGCTCATCGGTACGGTGGAACTTCTGGAAGAAGATGAACGAAAGATGGTCAAAGGCCTGATCATCAACAAATTCCGTGGAGATAAGACAATTCTTGATCCAGGTGTGGAGATGCTGGAAAAGAGAAGCCATATTCCGGTAGTGGGAGTTGCTCCTTATCTGAATATTCAGGTAGAAGATGAGGACAGTCTGACAGAGCGTTTTGACAGAAAGCAGGAAGTAGATCTGATTGACATTGCGGTGATCCGTGTGCCGAGAATTTCTAATTTCACAGATTTTAATCCATTTGAAAGTATTCCGGGTGTATCGCTCCGTTATGTGCAGCATGTCAGTGAACTGAAGAATCCGGATATGATCATTCTGCCGGGAACCAAGAATACGATGGAAGATCTCCTCTGGATGCGTGCCAATGGTCTGGAAGCGGCGGTGCTCAAAGAAGCTGCAAGAGGAAAAATCGTCTTCGGAATCTGCGGTGGTTACCAGATGTTGGGAGAGACTTTGAGTGATCCTCATCATGTGGAAGCAGGCGGAACCATCAAGGGAATGGGACTTCTTCCTATGGACACAGTATTTGCGGAAAATAAGACAAGAACCAGGGTATCCGGAAAATTCCTGAAGCTGGATGGAGAACTGGCATCACTTTCCGGTGCTGAGCTGGAGGGTTACGAGATCCATATGGGAGAGACTGTGCTGAAAGAAAATGCCGGACATTGTGTATCTATTGAAGATCATGTGTCAGGGGCGGTGAAAAAAGATGGCGCATATTGTAAGAATGTCTGTGGAACCTATGTACATGGAGTCTTTGATAAAGAGGATGTGGCAGAAGCAGTTGTCCGTGCTCTGGGTGAAAAGAAAGGCATTGATGTATCTCAGATGACAGGCGTTGATTTTGCAGCATTTAAAGAGACACAGTATGACATTCTGGCAGCGGAACTTCGCAAACATCTGGATATGAAGAAAATTTATGAGATACTGGAACAGGGCATTTAACCAAATCAAGCAAGTAGCGAAGCGGATGATTTTATCCGCTTGATTACTATAAGATGTAGAATATAAAATTGCGGTAACTGTCATTTCATCATAACAGGTAATAAAGATTGCTTATACAGTAGATTTAAAAATTGAGGAGATATAGAAATGAAAGTAGAACTGGAAAATGTAAAACCAATGGACATAGAGAAACGGAGCTTTGAGATTATTACTGAAGAGCTCGGAGAAACAAAACTGATTCCGGGAACAGAGCTTATTGTAAAGAGATGCATTCACACAAGTGCAGATTTTGACTATGCGAAGAGCCTTTGCTTCTCTGAGGACGCAGTACAGAAAGCAATCGCAGCAATCAAGGATGGAGCCTGCATTGTAACGGATACACACATGGCAGAATCCGGGATCAACAAAAGAGTTCTTTCCCGTTACGGCGGAGAAGTATTTTGTTTTATCTCTGATGAGGATGTAGCTGCAACAGCCAAAGCTAACGGAACAACAAGAGCAACAGCAAGTATGGACAAAGCGGCAGCATTGGGAAAGAAATTGATTTTTGCCATTGGAAATGCTCCGACAGCGCTGGTGCGTCTCTACGAGCTTATCGAAAACGGAAAACTGAATCCGGAACTGATCATCGGAGTACCGGTAGGTTTCGTAAATGTGGTGCAGTCTAAAGAACTGATCATGCAGGCAGATGTGCCATATATTGTTGCAAGAGGAAGAAAGGGTGGAAGCAATATTGCGGCGTGTATTTGTAATGCACTGCTTTATATGATAGATAATAACAGAGGGTACTGATACACCGGAATCAGAGACTGATAGGAAAGACTAAACGTATATATCTGATATGATATATACCAGTGAGAATGTAGAAAAAACTGACATAAAAACTGACCTCTAAAAAAATTACAAAACTGGATATATTCAGATGAACGATCCGATGCTATAGTGGTAAGGTCAGAATGAAACAATATAAAATCGTTCTGATTTTGTTTCAAAGATTTTCGAACATAGGAGATTAATGAAAAATATAGGAGTGATGCTTCCTATTTCACAAAAAAATCCGACTTGATCTTATGGGACAGATTTGTAAGAAAGTAAGAGGTACTGATAATTGAAGAAAATTGCAGTCATTCATGATCTGTCAGGTATGGGAAAATGTTCCCTGACAGCGGCAATTCCGGTAATTTCAGCCATGGGAGTGCAGGCCTGTCCATTACCGACAGCAATCTTAAGCAATCAGACGGGATATGGTTCTTATTTCTGGGATGATTACACAGACCGGATGGAGCAGATCATGGACGAATGGAAAAAGATGGGATTCAGACCGGACGGTGTTTATACAGGATTTCTGGGAGATGCCAGACAGGTAGATGTGATCCTTAAGTTTGTGGATATGTTCTGTACGGAAATGACACATATCCTGGTTGATCCTGTGATGGGGGATCAGGGAAAAGTTTATAAGACTTATTCCGAGGAATTATGTGAAAAGATGCGTATTCTGGTACAGCATGCAACTGTGATCACGCCCAATATTACAGAGGCATTGCTTCTTTTGTATGGGGAAGAAAAAATGAAAAAGCAAATGGAACTTTTATCCGGTATGAAAGAAGAACAGCTGCTTGGTGAGATTGAAAAACTGGGAAAAACACTTGCGTATCATTTCAGACTGGAATCCATTGTTATCACAGGAGTAGATATCCTGTGCAGTGACGGCAGTATGAAGATGGGAAATCTTGTTGTAGAGAAAAACGAAGCAGCCTGGTATTTTTCTGTAAAAGAGGGCGGCAGCTATTCCGGAACCGGAGATTTGTTTGCGTCCGTGCTCTGTGCAGGAATGGTAAAGGGAATTTCCATGAAAGAGTGTGTACAGAAGGCCATTGCATTTCTGTCAGGCGCCATTCATGATGCCGTTTTAGAGGGAACTGACAGAAATGATGGAGTCTGTTTTGAAAAATATCTTAAAATGCTTATTTGACCAGAACTGTGAAAAACAGGTACTGGTTATGATTAAGAAGTGGGGTAAAATATTCACTTAATAAGTCGAGGAGGAAAGTTTTATGTCAGAAATTACAACAGCGAAAGAAAATGTGCATAGTACAAGTACAGTGAAGAAAATTACGGCAACTGCAGTAATGGCAGCACTTACCACATTGATGACTGCCTATATCTTTCACATTCCGGTAGGTGTGAATGGAGGCTATGTTCATCTTGGTGATACTATGATCTATCTTGCGGCAGCATTCCTGCCTTTGCCATATGCATGTGCGGCAGGCGCGATCGGAGGCGGACTGGCTGACCTTTTAACTGCACAGGTATGGGCACCGGCAACCATCATTATCAAAATGTTGATCTGTCTTCCGTTTTCTTCTAAAGGAAAGAAACTGGTAACTAAGAGAAATGTGATCGCATTATTCCTTGCATTTATGATTTCCGCAACAGGATACTATGTGGCAGAGGGAATTATGTTTGGTTTTACAGCATCTTTCTTTACATCTGTCAGTGGAAGTATTGTTCAGTCAGGCGGAAGTGCTATTATGTTTGTGATCATTGGTACTGCACTGGATAAAATTGGATTTAAGACCAATATTGCAAAATAAAATATTAGAGACCAGTTAGCTGATTTCAGAGTGGTTATCTGCAGATAATGTTACTGTTCACTCCGTGCCCAGTAACACGCTTCGCGATGTACAGAGACGATTTCAGAACTGGTATAATTGAAGGGAATACAAAATGACAACAGATATCATTTACAGATATAAAAACCAGGTATATTTTAATATTACCAATAAATGTCCCTGCAGATGCACATTCTGTATCAGAAATACAGAAGATGCCATCGGCGAGGCATCCAATCTCTGGTTTGATCACGAACCAAGTTTGGAAGAGATTTACAAAGCCATCGATGAGTTTGATTTTACAGACTGCAACGAGGTAGTTTTCTGTGGATACGGAGAACCAACCATGGCTTTGGAGAAGCTGATCGAAGTAAGCAAGTATGTGAGAGAAAGATATCCATTTAGGATCAGGTTGAATACGAATGGACTCTCAGATCTGATTCATAACCGTTCTACAGCAAAAGATGTCTGTCAGGCAGTGGACAGTGTATCCATCAGTTTAAATATGCCGGATGCAGTTTCCTACAATGAAGTAGTACGTCCGGCATACGGAGAGAAATCTTTTGATGCAATGCTGAAATTTGCAAGAGATTGCAAACAGTATATCGATGATGTACGATTCACAGTTGTGGATGTGATCGGGGAGAAAAAAGTAGAGCAGAGCAAGATTGTAGCTGCACAGAATGGAATCCCGTTAAGAGTCAGAAAATATTCACCGTGATAGAAAGTTACTATTTATTTTTTATAGAAGTTATCTGGAAATTCTATAGAAAATAAAAAGAGTACTGTAATTGAATAAGCGATAAGGAGGAAACGCCCGGAAAGGCAGCCAGATCATATGCTGCTTCGGGCGCTTTTCGTGTGTTTGTAATTGACATCTCAATAGGAAATGTTTTATGATATTTCTGTTGAGTATTTTGCAGATTGAGGGAATCTGTTATAGAATAACTGCGGAAACAGGGGATATGAAGGAGAAATAAGAATTATGAGTATTTCCATGATTGGAATTGACCATAACATGGCACCGGTAGATATACGCGCGCATTTTGCGTTTACAAAGAAAAACGCCGGGGAAGCCATGGAGAAAATAAAGGATCAAAAAGGTATTTATGGATGTGTGATCCTGTCTACATGCAACAGACTGGAAGTCTGGGCAAGTGTAGATGATGACGAAGAAGTCTGTCTTTATGACTGCCTCTGTCAGTTGAAGGGAATTACAGAAGATTCCTACAGAGAATATTTTGTAGAGAGAAAGGATCATGAGGCAGTAGAACATTTGTTTTATCTGACCAGTGGTCTGAAATCTCAGATTATCGGAGAGGATCAGATTCTTACCCAGGTAAAGGATGCTTTGAATCTGGCAAGAGAGAATTTTGCAGCAGACGGTGTTCTGGAAGTTTTATTCCGAATGGCAGTTACTGCAGGTAAGAGAATCAAAACAGAAGTTCCCTTTTCCCATGGAAATCCATCTGTGATCCATCAGGCGATAGGTTTTTTAGCAGATAACGATTATTCACTGAAAGATAAGACATGTATGGTGATCGGAAACGGTGAAATGGGAAAGGTAGCTGCACAGGCATTAAGAGAGGCTGGTGCAGATGTGACTGTAACCATCCGTCAGTACAGAAGCGGAGTCGTAAATATTCCGTTAGGCTGCAAGCGTATTAATTATGGGGAAAGAATGGAATATATACCGCAGTGTGACCTGGTGGTAAGTGCTACTGCGAGTCCGAATTATACATTAAAAGAAGAATTATTTCAGGGGATTCAGACAAAGGATGAATTGATCCTGATTGATTTGGCAGTTCCGAGAGATATCGAGCCATCTATTGGAAAAATTCAGGGAATTACGCTTTATGATATGGACAGCTTCCGTATTAAAGAAATTCCGGCAGAACTTCAGGAAAATCTGGAGGCGGCAGGTGCCATTGTAAGAGAACAGATGGATGAATTTTTCCAATGGCTGGACGGAAGAGATCTGATCCCAAGAATTCAGGAGATCAAGGATGAAGCAGTTAATGATCTGAATTTAAGAATTGCCAAAATATTGAAGAAAACACCGATGGAAGAGGATGACAGACAGAATCTGGTAAAGGCGGTGGACACTGCGGCCGGAAAGGTAGTGAACAAATTAATTTTTGGTTTACGGGACAGTCTGAATCAGGAAGCGTTTCTGGAGTGTGTGGCAGGACTGGAGAAAATATATGAAGAATAAGCCTTATTTTCCAATGTTTATAGATTTGTCGGATAAGAATATCGTGGTAGTGGGTGGTGGTAATATCGCTACGCGCAGGGTAAAAACTTTACTGTCATTTACCAGAAATATCTGTGTGATCGCGCCAAAAGTTACCATGGAGATGATGGAACTTAGCAAGGCAGGTTATGTACAGTTGATCACGCGTCCTGTAAAACGTTCTGATTTTGCAATGGCGTATATGGTGATTGCTGCTACAAATGACCGGAAATTGAATGATGAGATTCACAGGATCTGTAAGCAGGAGGGCATTTATGTCAATGTTGCCAGTGACAGAGAGCAGTGTGATTTCTATTTTCCGGGAATTTATATGCAGGATGGACTGGTTGTTGGAATTACAGCAAGTGGTCTGGATCATAAGAAAGCACGCAGAGTAAGAGAAGAAATCCAGAAAGCATTGGAGAGAGTGGCGCAGGAAGACGAGGAGGAGAATGATGACTAAGGTGATCATTGGCAGCAGAGAGAGTAAACTGGCAGTTCTGCAGAGTGAAATGGTGAAGAGTTACATAGAACAGAATAATGAAGAAAATAGTGGGCAGAAAGTATTGGTGGATATTCTGACTATGAAGACTACGGGAGATATTATTCTGGATCGTACACTTGACAAAGTAGGCGGCAAGGGTCTGTTTGTAAAAGAACTGGACAGGGCATTGCTGGAAGGTAGAAGTAATCTTTCAGTGCACAGTCTGAAGGATATGCCGATGGAAGTGCCGGAAGAACTTCCATTGCTGGCTTTTTCAAAGAGAGAGGACCCAAGAGATGTGCTGGTTCTTCCTGAGGGAGTAACAGAACTGAATCCGGACAAACCTCTGGGATGTTCCAGTTTAAGGAGAACCCTGCAGTTAAAGAAATTATATCCCGAAATGGAAGTAAAGAGTATCCGTGGAAATCTGCAGACAAGACTGCGTAAGCTGGATGAGGGAGAATATTCAGGACTGATCCTGGCTGCGGCAGGGCTGAAGCGGCTGGGTCTGGAGAAAAGGATCAGCAGGTATTTTACACCAGATGAGATGATCCCGGCAGCAGGGCAGGGGATTCTGGCAGTGCAGGGACGTAAGGATCAGGAGTATTCTTATCTGGATGGATACTGTGACAGAGATGCATGGATTGCAGGAAGTGCAGAACGTGCATATGTGAGATATCTGGACGGAGGATGTTCCTCGCCGGTAGCTGCATTTGCAGAAGTCAATGGAGAGGAGATCTTTATCCGTGGTTTGTATTACAGCGAAGCAACAGAAAAATGGATCACAGGGCAGATAAAAGGTGCTGCAGATGATGGGGAGAAACTAGGAATTTCTCTTGCAAAGCAGCTGAAAGATGACTGTGAGAGGGGAGAATAGAAATGGCAGTTGGTAAAGTTTGGCTGGTTGGTGCAGGACCGGGAGACATTGGACTCTTTACATTAAAGGGTGAAGCAGTTCTGCAGCAGGCAGATGTAGTGGTATATGACAGTCTGGTAGGTGAGGGGGTCCTTGCAAGAATCCCGGAGCATGCAAGACTGATCAATGTAGGAAAAAGAGCAAGCCATCATACCATGGTGCAGGAAGATATTAATAAGGTTCTTCTGGAGGAAGCGCAGAAAGGAAATAAAGTTGTCAGACTTAAAGGCGGTGATCCGTTTCTTTTTGGCAGAGGGGGTGAAGAACTGGAGCTTCTTTCCGAAAATGGTATTCCGTATGAGATCGTACCGGGAGTAACTTCTCCGATCTCTGTTCCGGCTTATAATGGAATTCCGGTAACCCACAGAGATTTCTGCTCTTCCCTGCATATTATTACAGGACATAAACGTGCAGGGCAGGCGTATGATATTGATTTCAGAGCACTGACCCAGACCAAAGGAACTCTGGTGTTCCTGATGGGGATTGCTGCATTGGAAGATATCTGTAACGGACTTCTTGCAGGCGGCATGGATCCGGATATGCCTGCAGCGGTTCTTCAGAAAGGAACTACAGCAGGACAGAAGCGGGTGGTTGCGACAGTAAGCACTCTGAAAGCAGAAGTAGACAGACAGGGAATTGAAACACCGGCTATCATTGTTGTAGGAAAGGTGTGTTCACTGGCGGATAGATTTGCCTGGTATGAGAAGCTTCCGCTGGCAGGCTGGAAAGTGCTGGTGACGAGACCGAGACAGCATATTTCCAAGACAGCAGATCTGCTCCGCAAGAAAGGGGCAGAGGTGCTGGAACTGCCGTCTATCTGTACAGTGCCTGTAGAGGATAACAGCAGATTGCATGAGGCGTTTGAAAAACTGGATACTTATCAGTGGATCATCTTCACAAGTCCGGCAGGTGTGGAAATCTTTTTTGATGAAATGGACAGAAAAGAGCTGGATGTGCGCAGCCTGGGGCAGGCGAAAATTGCGGTGATCGGTGAGGGTACGAAAAAGAAATTGAAAGAGCATCATCTTTTGGCAGATTTTATTCCGAGTGTGTATGACGGAGATACTCTTGGGGCAGAGCTTGCAAGAATGCTGCAGGGAAATGAGAAGATTCTGATCCCGAGAGCAGAGGCAGGAAATAAGAAGCTGAAAGAATTGTTAGAGCAGGCAGGTGCGAAAATAGACGATATTGCTACTTACACGACCCGATATGAAAAGAGCAGACTGATCGATGAGAAGAAAGAATTCGAAACAGGAAGTGTGGATTGTGTTGTGTTTACCAGTGCTTCTACAGTAAAAGGCTTTGTGGAGGGAACTCCTGGACTTGATTATACAGCTGTAAAGGCTGCATGTATCGGAAAGCAGACGAAAGCTGCAGCAGATGCATATGGAATGCAGACGCGGATGGCTAAGAAAGCAACTATTGAAAGCCTGATCGAATTAGTGAAAGAAATGAAACAGGAAAATTGTTGATAATATAAAAGGAGCGAAAGAGACATGGATTTAATTCAGAGACCAAGAAGATTAAGAGGCAGTGAAAAGCTGAGAAAAATGGTAAGAGAGACAAGGATGGACAAGTCTTCCCTTATTTATCCCTTATTTGTAAAAGAGGGAACAGGGATTGAAGAGGAAATCCCGTCCATGGAAGGACAGTACCGTTACAGCGTAGACCGTCTTCCGTTTGAACTGGAACGTCTGCAGAATGCCGGTGTAAATAACATCATGTTGTTCGGTATTCCGGATCATAAAGACGAAGTGGGAAGCGGGGCATACGATCCAAACGGAGTTGTGCAGAAAGCTTTAAGAGAGGCAAAGAAACAGTTTCCGGATATGTACTATATTACTGATGTATGTATGTGTGAGTATACTTCTCACGGTCACTGCGGAGTGCTCTGCGGTCATGATGTAAATAATGATGCAACACTGGAATTACTGGCTAAGACAGCTGTTTCTCATGTAGAGGCAGGTGCAGATATGGTTGCACCGTCTGATATGATGGACGGACGTGTACGTGCCATCCGTGAGGCACTGGATGCAAACGGACATTATGAAGCACCGATCATGTCTTATGCTGTAAAATATGCGTCTGCATTCTACGGACCATTCCGTGATGCAGCAGGTTCTGCACCGTCCTTTGGTGACAGAAAGAGTTACCAGATGGATTTCCACAATAGAAGAGAGGGCATGAAAGAGGCTCTGACAGATGTGGAAGAGGGAGCAGATATCATTATGGTAAAACCTGCTATGTCTTATCTGGATATGGTTTCAGAGGTTTCCAAGGCAGTAAATGTACCGGTTGCTACCTACAGTGTAAGTGGTGAGTATGCAATGGTAAAAGCTGCAGCAAAGATGGGATGGATTGAAGAAGAACGTATCATGTGTGAGATGGCAGTCAGTGCTTATCGCGCAGGTGCACAGATCTATCTGACTTATTATGCAAAAGAACTTGCGAAATGCATGGATGAAGGGAGAATCGGCTGATGGGTTTATCAGAGGAATTATTTGACAGAGCAGTGAAAGTAATCCCGGGCGGTGTGAACAGTCCGGTACGTGCTTACGGTCCGATCGGTATGGCACCGAGATTTATCGACCGTGCAGACGGATGTTATATTTATGATGTTGAGGGAAATGAGTATATAGATTATATTGATTCCTGGGGACCGATGATCCTGGGACATAATTTCCCGGAAGTTAAGGAAAGTGTGCTGAAGGCATGTGAAAAAGGTTTGAGCTTCGGCTGTGCAACCGCAATTGAAGTAGAGATGGCTGAGTTTATTTGCGATCATATTCCGCATGTGGATATGGTGCGTATGGTAAATTCCGGTACAGAGGCTGTTATGAGTGCTGTTCGTGTTGCCAGAGGGTTTACAGGAAAGAATAAGATTATTAAGTTTGCAGGATGCTATCATGGACACAGCGATGCTATGCTGGTTAGTGCAGGTTCCGGTGTGATGACAAGTGGTGTACCTGACAGTGCCGGTGTACCGAAAGGATGTACAGAGGATACTATGACTGCTGTTTATAATGACCTGGACAGTGTACGTGCGCTGATGGAGCAGGCTGACGGCCAGACTGCTGCAGTTATCGTTGAGGCTGTAGGAGCCAACATGGGTGTAGTTCCTCCTAAGAAAGGATTTCTTGAAGGTCTTAGAAAACTTTGCGATGAGTATGGTGCACTTCTGATCTTTGATGAGGTTATCACTGGTTTCCGTCTGGCTTTCGGTGGTGCTGCTGAGTATTTTGGAGTGAAACCGGATCTGGTTACTTATGGTAAGATCATTGGTGCAGGTATGCCGGTTGGTGCTTATGGCGGAAGAAGAGAGATCATGGAGCTGGTTTCTCCGGTCGGTAAGGTTTATCAGGCTGGTACTTTAAGCGGTAATCCGATTGCTATGGCTGCAGGACTGACTCAGCTGAAGTATCTGTATGACCATCAGGAGATTTATAAGGATCTGGAGAAGAAAGGGGAGAGACTTTACGGCGGAATGGAGAAGATTCTGGCTGAGAAAGGTCTTCCTTATCATGTGAATTATGCGTCTTCTCTGGGCAGTCTGTTCTTTACGGAGCAGGAGGTTGTGGATTATACTTCTGCTAAGAGTGCAGATATTAAGGCGTTTTCTGAGTATTTTAAAGGAATGCTGGCACAGGGGATTCATCTGGCACCGTCTCAGTTTGAGGCTATGTTCCTTTCTGTGGCTCATACGGATGAAATTATTGACAGGACGCTTGAGGCTGTTGGGAATTGCTTTAAATAAGATTTGGAAAAGGGGCTGCTGTTTCTGAGAAAGAGACAGCAGTTTTTTGATTGAGAAAGGGACGCCTGGCAGAAAAATAGGTTGTTTCAGGTGCGGTTTCGGACACTAAGATATTCTAAGTTGTCAAAAATCTGCTAAAAGCATGAGTCAAATGACACAAACTCGCCTGCGGCTCAGACAGTGTGTCATTTGGCTCATAACGCAGATTTTTGGCAGCTAAGAATATCTAAGTATCCTGCAAATGCACCTGAAACAATCTATTTTTCTGCCAGGCTGGGTTTTGCAAAGAAAAGGCTGGGATTGGGAAGTGGATTGTGATTATCCGCTTGACTTGAATTAAGTGAGCGGTGAATGCGAATGATTTTTGGCTTGATATGGGATGTTTGAAAAATGAATGTTAGAATGGTGAAACTTTGGATTTGGAAAAATACATAAAAATGGGGCGCGCTGTATTGTGAGTATTGGCAAAATGTGCTATAATATCGATATCATATGGTGGTGCCGGCCAGAATAAATGGGCAGAAGATTAGTACATCGGGGATTGAACAGCTGGGAGTCAGGAATGATGTATAGTTATTTGGTTGATGATGTATTGAAAAGGACAGCAGGAGGCAAGAAGCATTATGAGTGAGAAGAAATATGTAGCTTATGTGGGCTGTTATACACATGGCTCTTCCAGACAGGGAATTCATGTTTATGATGTTGATGTGGAGAATGGTACTCTTACAGAGCGCAGTAGTGTTGAAGTAAGTAATGCGTCCCACACGGCTGTTTCAAAGAATGGTAAGTATCTCTATTCTATTGAGGATGAGGGAGTTGCAGTGTTTGAGCGTGATAAGAACGGTGATCTGTCACGTATCAACAGTGTAAATATTGATGGAATGAGAGGCTGTTTTCTTTCTACAGATGTTGACGGCAAGTATCTTTATGTTGCCGGATACCATGACGGTAAAGTGACCGTTGTACATACTCATAAGGACGGCAGACTTGGAAGTTTGATGGATGGTGTGTTCCATACAGGTCTTGGAAGTGTTGCAGAGCGTAATTTTCGTCCACATGTGAACTGTGTTCGTCCAACTCCGGATAATAAGTATCTCTGTGCAGTAGACAATGGAATTGATCAGGTGAAGATTTATCGTATTAATAAGCAGCGTGACAAGCTGGAACTTGTGGATATTCTGAGATGCCCGAGAGAGAGTGGTCCACGTATTATCCGCTTCAGTGATGATGGTAAGTTTGCTTATATTCTTTTTGAACTTAGCAATGAGATCAAGGCTTATAAGTATGATGGCAGCGGCAAGACACCTGAGTTTGAACTGATCCAGACTGTGGAAACAAGTGCAAAGAAGGATGTACATGATACACATAATGCTGCATCCGGCCTGTCACTTGCAAATGATGGCAAGCATCTTTTCTGCACAACAGCAGGTGAGGATACTGTTTCCATGTTTGAGCGTGATGAGGAGACAGGTATGCTGACCAGAAAGTTTACACTTCCGATCAGCGGCGAATATCCGAAAGATCTTGTGCTTTTACCGGATGATAAGCATCTTGTGCTGGCTAATCATGCAAGTAATACACTTACTATATTTACGGTGGATTATGAGAAGAATATTATTGTGATGAATGGTAAACCAATCAAGGTTACAGAGCCGAACAGCATCAGAATCTGGCCGGTTCCGGAAGAATAGGGCTGAAGGATAAGAATGTGAATTAAAAATCCCTTCATCAGGATGTAAGAGAATCCTGGTGGAGGGATTTTTTACGTTTATTTCTCTGAAAGAAATTTATTTTTCTGCAAGGTAAAAGTCACGTACTCTGTCCATGCGGGCGCTCATATTAGCAAAAAGAGCATCTGTCAGTGTAATGGCTGCCATGGATTCGACCACAACGACTGCTCTTGGTACGATGACCGGATCGTGGCGGCCGTGGATTTCAAGAGAGATAGGTTCTTTGTCTTTTGTAACAGTCTGCTGTGGCTGGCTGATAGATGGGGTTGGCTTGATATAGGCGCGGAGGATGATTTCACTGCCGTCGCTGATGCCTCCCATGATGCCGCCGGCATGGTTGGATGTTTTAGTGATCTTGCCGTCTTTGATAGCGAAGCCATCGTTGTCTGTGGAACCATTTAAAGAGGTTACAGCAATGCCGTCACCAATTTCCACTGCTTTCACTGCACCGATGGACATTAACGCATGAGCAAGAAGTGCACTGAGTTTATCAAAGACCGGATCGCCAAGGCCGGCAGGGGTACCTGTGATGCGGCATTCGATGACTCCGCCTGCGCTGTCCTGATTTTTCATACATTCTTCCAGATATTTTTCTGCCTTGGCTGCTGCCTGGGCATCCGGCATGTAGAAGGCGTTATTGTTGATTTCTTCTTTATCAAATGAAGTAATCTCTACAGGACCGATGGATTTAGTGTAAGTACAGATGAAGATTCCAAGTTCGTTTAAAATTTTTGAGGCGATGGCGCCTGCGGCAACTCTGCCGATCGTTTCGCGTCCTGAGGAGCGTCCACCGCCTCTGTAGTCGCGGAAACCGTATTTCTGGTCAAAGGTATAATCTGCATGTCCCGGACGGTAGGAGTAAGCGATGTTTCCATAGTCTCTGGAACGTTGGTCTGTGTTTTTTACCATTAAGGAGATTGGAGTGCCGGTGGTTTTACCTTCGAAGACGCCGGAAAGGATTTCTACGAGATCTCCTTCTTTGCGGGCAGTGGTATATTTGCTTTGCCCCGGCTTTCTTCTGTCAAGGAAAATCTGGATATCTTCTTCGCAGAGAGACAGACCTGAAGGGCATCCGTCTACGATGGCTCCGAGAGCTTTTCCGTGGGATTCACCCCAGGTAGTTACCTTGAATTTATTTCCAAATGATGACTGGCTCATGATTTTTGTATCCTTTCCTGATGCTGCCAAGATAAAGAACAGCAGTATTTTTATATAGTGTGTACATGTCGAAGTGAACATACATAACTTTATTATAGCGAAGTGTAAAAGTTTTGTAAACCGAAAGCATTGGAATTGACAAAAATTCGTGTTCAAACTATAATGATGATTGAGTCTTTGTGTAAAAACAGGACATAAATATGAGCTGCGGCTACAAAAGATAAGTCGTAGTTTATATATGAGGGGAAATCGAGAGAAGAAGGGAAGTGTGGATCGTGGTAAGGATTTTTAAGACAATCGACGGCTCAATCCATGAAATACAGGAACCACAGGAGGGATGCTGGATTGCACTGACGAATCCTACAGCAACAGAGATTTTTGAAATTTCCGAGCAGTTTGGGATAGAGGTGGACGATTTGCGCGCGCCTTTGGATGAGGAAGAACGTTCCCGTATTGAAGTGGAGGACAATTATACTCTTATCCTTGCAGATGTACCTGCGATTGAAGAACGTAATGAGAAGGACTGGTATGTGACCATTCCTCTTGGCATCATAGTAACTCAGAAGATGATCTTTACGGTCTGTCTGGAGGACACCCAGGTGCTGACCAGATTTATGGAAGGCAGAGTGAGAAACTTCTATACGAATATGAAGACACGTTTCATCCTGCAGATCCTGTATCGTAATGCAAGCATGTATCTGAGATATCTGCGTATTATAGACAAGAAGAGCGAGCAGATAGAGGAGAAACTTCATCTGTCTACAAGAAATCAGGAGCTGATGGAGCTTCTGGAACTGGAGAAATCACTGGTATACTTTACGACCTCTTTGAGGTCAAACGAAATGGTGTTGGAGAAGCTGCTGAAGGTTGAGAGCATTAAGAAGTATCCGGAGGATACGGAACTTCTGGAGGACGTTATCATTGAGAACAAGCAGGCCATAGAGATGGCGAACATCTACAGCGGAATCTTAAGCAGTATGATGGGGACTTTTGCTTCAGTTATTTCTAATAACTTGAATATCGTCATGAAGGTACTGGCAGTTATAACCATTGTCATGAGTATACCAACCATTATTTTCAGTGCTTATGGTATGAACGTAAGTGGACTGGGAATGCCGTTTTCGCGGACACCGTGGGGATTTTTGATCATTATCATTCTTTCCATTGTGGCAAGTATCATTGCAGCGGTATTTCTTTCCAAGAAGAAATTTTTCTGATTTAGCAAAGGAGACTTATGAAACTTATTGACAAACTGGAACGCAAATTTCACGGACGCGGGATTGAGAACCTTACAATTTATATTATCGTAAGTTATGTGCTGGGATATGCACTGATGATCCTGAATCCGAGTGTATTAGGTATGTTGACTCTGAATGTTTCCAAAATCCTGCAGGGGCAGATATGGAGACTGGTCACATGGGTTATTTATCCACCGACTACATCATCTACGCTGTGGTTCGTGATCGCGATCTTATTCTTTTATTATCCGATCAGTGCATCACTGGAACGTACATGGGGATCATTCAGATTTACCGTGTATATTTTATCAGGAATGATTTTTACAGTGATTTCTGCATTTATTCTGCACTTTATTACAGGTGGAGTGTTGGATCTCTTATATAATGGAGGACTGTTTTCTACTTATTATATCAGCTTATCTATTTTTCTGGCATATGCGCTGACATATCCGGATATGAGAGTGATGCTGTATTTTGTAATTCCGATCAAGATGAAATGGATGGCAATCGTATATGCGCTGATCGTGGCATATGACATTGTGAGATATGTTATGGCCGGAGCATGGTTTATGGCACTGCCGATCGTTGCGTCCTTACTGAACTTTATTATCTTCTTCCTGAGTACAAGAAATCTCAGCCGGTACAATCCGAAAGAAGTGCATCGGAGAAATCAGTTCAAGAGAGCAATGGGAGAAAGTAAAACGGTTCCGTTCCCTGGAAATTCTCAGGGAGTGACGAAACATAAATGTGCAGTCTGCGGCCGTACAGAGAAAGATGATCCGAATCTGGAATTCCGTTTCTGTTCTAAATGTAACGGAAACTATGAGTACTGTCAGGATCATTTATATACACATATACACAAGAAGTAAGAGGAGAGAAAATTATTATGAAAAAAGTACCATTTGTCACCCTGGAGAAACTCCAGGAGATTAACGAACAGTTTCCTACACCTTTCCATCTTTATGATGAAAAAGGCATTCGTGAGAATGCCAGAGCAGTAAAAGAAGCATTTGCATGGAACAAAGGCTTCAAAGAATTCTTTGCTGTAAAAGCAACCCCGAACCCATTTCTGATCAAAATTCTTCAGGAGTATGGATGCGGATGTGACTGCTCTTCCATGACAGAACTGATGATGTCCAAAGCGATTGGATGCAAAGAGGGTGACATCATGTTCTCTTCCAATGATACACCGGAAGAAGAGTTTAAATATGCAAATGAGATCGGCGGAATCATCAACCTGGATGACATCACTCATATCGAAAGCGTAGAGAGAGCTGTCGGATATATTCCGAAAGTGATTAGCTGCCGTTACAATCCGGGTGGAGTGTTCAAGATCAGCAATGATATCATGGACAACCCTGGAGATGCAAAATATGGTATGACTACCGAGCAGATTTTTGAGGCATTCAAGATTCTGAAAGCAAAAGGTGCTGAGGAATTTGGTATCCATGCATTTCTTGCAAGTAATACAGTGACAAATGAGTACTATCCAATGTTAGCAAAAGAGATGTTTGAACTGGCAGTGAAACTTCAGAAAGAGACAGGTGCCCATGTGAAGTTTATCAACCTTTCCGGTGGTGTCGGAATCGCTTACAAACCAGATCAGACTCCAAACGATATCAGAGAGATCGGTGAAGGTGTCCGCAAAGTTTATGAGGAAGTTCTTGTTCCGGCAGGAATGGGCGATGTTGCCATCTATACAGAGATGGGTCGTTTCATGATGGGACCGTATGGCTGCCTGGTAACTAAGGCGATCCATGAGAAACATACACACAAAGAGTACATCGGTGTAGATGCGTGTGCGGTTAATCTGATGCGTCCTGCAATGTACGGTGCTTATCATCACATTACTGTTATGGGAAAAGAAGATCAGCCATGTGATCACAAATATGATGTAACTGGTTCTCTCTGTGAGAATAATGATAAATTTGCTATTGACCGTTATCTGCCGAAGGTAGATATGGGAGATCTTCTTGTGATCCATGACACAGGAGCTCATGGTTTTGCTATGGGATATAACTACAATGGTAAACTGAAATCTTCAGAGATCCTTCTTCATGAGGATGGAAGCTTCGAGATGATCCGCCGTGCCGAGACACCAAAGGATTATTTCGCAACATTTGACTGCTTCCCGATTTATAAGAAATTACTGGAAGATATGAAATAATATATATAAGATGGAAGACGCTGATCTGATGGAAAAATGCAGGATTGGCGTCTTTCCTTTGATGTTATGAGAAAAGGGAAGTTTATATATGATTAAATACGAATATGAAACGGGACTATGCAAACAACTACATTATAATGGTTTGTGGAGTGTACAGTATGAGGGAGTTCCCGGACATTTCAGGAAAGTAAAGATGGTCTGTCCATGTATCAAAGACGGATGTGATCAGGACTGTGAAGTGTTTAAAAATATACCGGAAATAAAAGATGCAGATCAGGAATGGCATATGAGAGACGAAATATAAAATATAAAAATCGAAAAACACTCTTGCCATATTTGGAAAATTGTGATATTATAATACTCGTTTCAATGCCGGCATGTCGGAATGGCAGACGAGGCAGACTCAAAATCTGTTGTAGGCAACTACGTGTGGGTTCAAGTCCCACTGCCGGCATTTAAATGAAGCTCTGTTCTGATGAACAGAGCTTTTATTGTATCACAAAAATATTTTTCTGTATTTCCCTGCTGTAAACTTTCCCGCTTTACAATATATTTTTCGTATAAAAGAAAACAAAAAAAGGTAAGAATATAGAGGAACAGTCAAACGGATATTCGCAATTGAAGCAGGGGACTTACTTGATTTGGTTAAATAGGATATGCCATAACTGATTATTATAGTTTTTGAGAAAACATATGGAAATAAAGAAGCAGATCCCTGGAATTCTGACATGCCGTCGGTTTTGGGCAGTGAAATGATAAAAAAATTCGGATAATTCTTAAATGTTTGTGAAATTTATCCGGGCTTTATTGAAAAACAAAGAAATAAGTGATATGGTACATCATAACAATAACGAATGGAGGAAATGCCGATGAACCTTGATAATAAAAAACCAGGCAGAAAACCGCTTTATGTATATTATATCATCGCGGCAGTTATTATCATTCTTCTGAACGTGCTGTTGCTTCCTGCAATTGAAGGACGAAAGGTACAGACAACAGATTACAGTACTTTTCTGACAGGAGTAGAGAAGGATTACGTTAAGACAGTAGAAATTCAGGATGATTATATTTATTATGTAGCAGAGAGTGACGGACAGGAAGGTTATTTTCGAACAGTTAAGGTAAATGATCCTGATCTTGTAGACCGTTTACATGATGCAAATGTAAAATTCGGTGCAGCTGCACCTCAGCAGACATCCATCTGGATCAGCCTGCTTGCAGGATATGTATTGCCGATTGCTATCTTTATTCTTCTTGGAAGATGGCTCAGCAAGAAGATGATGAGTTCTATGGGCGGTGGTCCCGGCGGAGCAATGTCTTTCGGTAAAAGCAACGCTAAAGTATATGTAAAATCATCTACAGGAATTAAATTTACAGATGTAGCCGGAGAGGATGAAGCCAAAGATCTTCTTACAGAGATTGTAGATTATCTTCATAATCCGCAGAAGTACAGAGAAATTGGTGCATCTATGCCGAAGGGAGCACTTCTTGTAGGCCCTCCTGGAACAGGTAAAACTCTTCTTGCAAAAGCAGTAGCCGGTGAAGCGGAAGTTCCGTTCTTTTCTATTTCCGGTTCTGAATTCGTAGAGATGTTTGTAGGTATGGGCGCTGCTAAAGTGCGTGACCTTTTCAAACAGGCAAATGAGAAAGCACCGTGTATCGTATTCATTGATGAGATTGACACAATTGGTAAGAAGCGTGATGGTGCCGGATTTACCGGCGGCAATGATGAGAGAGAGCAGACCCTGAACCAGTTACTCACAGAAATGGATGGATTTGATGGATCCAAGGGTGTTGTAATTCTGGCAGCAACTAACAGACCGGATTCTCTTGATCCGGCACTTCTTCGCCCGGGACGCTTTGACAGACGTATTCCTGTTGAACTTCCGGATTTAAAGGGACGTGAAGAGATCCTTAAAGTCCATGCAAAGAAGATTAAAATTGCTGATTCTGTACGTTTTGATGATATTGCAAAAGCTGCTGCAGGAGCTTCTGGTGCAGAGCTTGCTAACATTGTAAATGAAGCTGCTTTACGTGCAGTTCGTGACGGCAGAAAATTTGCCACACAGGCAGATTTTGAAGAGAGTATTGAAGTAGTTATTGCCGGATATCAAAAGAAGAACAGAGTACTTTCTAATAAAGAAAAACTTATTGTTGCTTATCATGAAATCGGTCATGCACTGGTTGCTGCGAAGCAGACTGAATCCGCGCCGGTTCATAAAATTACAATTATTCCGCGTACATCAGGTGCGCTTGGATATACTATGCAGGTGGATGACGGAGATCATTATCTGATGACCAAAGAAGAACTGGAAAATAAGATTGCCACATTTACTGGCGGCCGAGCTGCAGAAGAACTGATTTTCCATTCTATTACAACCGGAGCATCCAATGATATTGAACAGGCTACCAAACTTGCGAGAGCAATGATTACCAGATATGGTATGAGCGATGATTTTGATATGGTTGCTATGGAGAATGTGACGAATCAGTATCTGGGCGGAGATTCCAGCCTGAGCTGTTCTTTTGAAACACAGACGCTTCTGGATAAAAAAGTTGTAGAACTGGTAAAGATGGAACATCAGAAAGCACTCAAGATTTTGCAGGACAATATTGGAAAACTTCATGAACTTGCGAAATATCTCTATGAAAATGAGACGATTACAGGGGAAGAATTTATGAAAATTCTGGATGCTCCTTTACAGGTCCCGAATGTGAATACAGAAACGGAAGCATCTGCTGAACCTGAAATTAGCACAGAAGCAAATGATACAACAATTGAATAAAGTTAATAAAATCAGTCGAGCAGAGAAGAGAATATTTTTATCTGACTGACTGTACAAAAGAAAAGCAGCAGAAGCAAAAGAACGGCTTCTGTTGCTTTTTCTTGCTAATTGGACGCAGTTCGGTTATAATTCGTAATAGTGAGCATCAATAAAGCGTTTACTTTTATCAGACTGTAACCGCAGAATACTTTCTATAGAGGAAAGAAGGGGATGGATATGGATTGCCGTACTGCAGAGGGAATGGTGAGCAGTTATATTGAACATAAGCTCCCTGTAAATGAACTGGAGGAATTTCTTGACCATGTGGAGAAATGTTCTTCCTGTTATGATGAACTGGAAACTTATTTTATTGTTTATGAAGTGACACAGCAGCTGAATGATAACAGCAGCAATTCGGTTCTTGATTTCAAAGATTTGTTGGAACAGGATATCCGCAAATCCAGAAGATATATCCGCAAGAAGAAATTGAGCTGGTTCATATTTGGAGCGAGCATTTGTCTCCTGATCGCAGTTCTGGCGGCGGTTCTGGTTTATGTAATGATGGAAACGATGCATATTTTATAAGATACTGGAGGATTTTATGAGTGAAAAAATATTACTGATCGACGGACACAGTATTCTGAACAGGGCTTTTTATGGTCTGCCTGATCTTACAAATTCAGAGGGAAAGCATACAGGAGCAGTATATGGATTTCTGAATATCCTTTTTCGAACGATCGAGGAGGAGAAGCCTCAGTATCTGACAGTGGCATTTGACCTGAAGGCGCCGACCTTTCGTCACAAAATGTTTGATGCGTATAAAGGAACACGCAAGCCCATGCCTGAGGAACTGCGGGAACAGGTACCGCTTATTAAGGAAGTGCTTACAGCAATGGGCGTAAATATTGTAACAAAAGAAGGGTATGAGGCAGATGATATCCTTGGAACTCTGGCAAAGAAGAGCGAAGCGGAAGGAATGGAAGCAACAATTCTTTCCGGTGACAGAGACCTGCTTCAGCTTGCGACAGAAAAAATCCTGATCCGTCTGCCCAAAACAGTAAGGGGAAAAACCACGATAGAGGATTATCATACACAACAGGTTATCGAGAAATATCAGGTTACACCTTCACAGATCATTGAACTAAAGGCATTAATGGGTGACAGTGCCGATAATATTCCGGGAATTCCGGGTGTAGGTGAGAAGACCGCTACGAAAATTATTGTGGAGTACGGAACTATTGAGAATGCACATGAGCATCTGGAAGAACTAAAGCCAAACAGAGCAAGAGAATCTATGAGAGAACATTATGATATGGCACAGATGAGTAAAGCATTAGCTACAATCTGTACGGACAGTCCGATTGAGTTTTCTTATGAAGATGCAAAGCTGGGAAATCTTTATACAAAAGAAGCCTTTCTGCTTTGCAGACAATTGGAATTCAAAAACCTGCTTGGACGTTTTGGATCTGAAGCTGTGCAGGAAGATGCTCTGGAACAGGAATTTTTTACATGTGCAGATCTGGCGGGATGTGAAAATCTGTTTGAAAAAGCAGAAAATGGAAGGGCGACAGGTGTTTCTCTGATTACCGAAAACGGACAGGTATACGGTGCAGGGTTGGCGTTAAGTAAAGAAGAAATCTATTATATCCCTGTAGAGGGAATGATCACGGAAGCGTATCTTTGTGGAAAACTGGAGACACTTTTCCATAAAGTGTCCGAATATAATGTGAAGAAAAATACAGAGAGTCATGTAATCTGCGCACTTGATATAAAGGCTGTATTGAAGCATGTTACGTTTGATGATCCGAATGCAGTATTTGACGCGGGTGTGGCTGCTTATCTTTTGAATCCATTGAAATCTGTTTATACTTATGATGATATGGCAAAGGAATACTTAGATGGTCGTATGCTGCCGACAAGAGAAGAACTCCTCGGAAAGAAAACAATAGGGAAAGCCTGGGAAGAAGGAGCGGAAGGACTTGCATCATGGGCGTGCTATATGGCATACACGGCACTTGCATGCCGGGCGCAGATGTGTGAGGCGCTAAAAGAAACAGGTATGTGGAATGTATATACACAGATTGAACTTCCTCTGATTTTTACTTTGGATTCTATGGAAAAATGGGGAATCAGTGTAAAGGGCGAGGAACTGAAAAATTACGGTGAGAGACTGAACGTTCGTATCGAAGAATTGGAAAAAATGATCTGGCAGCAGGCAGGAGAAGAGTTTAATATTAATTCTCCGAAGCAGATGGGAGTGATTTTGTTTGAAAAGCTTGGACTTAAAGGCGGAAAGAAAACAAAAACCGGCTATTCTACAGCTGCAGATATCCTTGAGAAGCTTGCACCCGAGTATCCGATCGTAAAGAATATTCTGGAATATCGTCAGCTTGCAAAATTGAAATCAACATATGCGGACGGTCTGGCGAATGTGATCGGGGAGGATGGCAGGATTCATTCAACCTTTAATCAGACAATCACTGCCACAGGAAGAATCAGCAGTACAGAGCCGAATCTGCAGAATATTCCGATACGAATGGAACTGGGACGTTTAATCCGTAAAGTTTTTGTGCCTGAGGAGGGCTATGTATTCTTAGATGCAGACTATTCTCAGATTGAGCTTCGGGTTCTTGCACATATGTCGGGAGATGAAAAACTGATCCAGGCGTATAAAGAAGCGCAGGATATTCACAGACATACAGCATCTGAGGTATTTCATGTGCCGTTTGATCAGGTAACAGATCTGCAGCGGAGAAATGCCAAGGCAGTAAATTTTGGAATTGTTTATGGAATCAGTTCTTTCGGACTGAGTCAGGACTTAAGTATTACACGAAAAGAAGCGGCAGAATATATTGAGAGATATTTTGAATCTTATCCAAGAATCAAGGGATTCCTTGACGGACTTGTTGAAGAGGGAAAAGAGAAAGGCTACGTGACCACCATGTTTGGCAGACGAAGACCGATTCCGGAACTGAAATCGAGCAATTTTATGCAGAGATCTTTTGGAGAGCGAGTGGCTATGAATTCCCCAATTCAGGGAACAGCAGCAGATATCATTAAAATTGCTATGAACCGTGTTTACAGACGATTGAAAGATGAGCAACTGAAATCTCGTCTGGTACTTCAGGTGCACGATGAACTTCTGATAGAGACCTGCAAAGAAGAAATTCCGCAGGTATCTGCGATCCTTGAGGAAGAGATGAAGGGGGCTGCGAAGCTTGCCGTAGAACTGGAAGTGGATATGCATCAGGGGAATAACTGGTACGAAGCAAAGTAATAATAGATAAGAGGCAGAAATGATTACAATAGGAATTACCGGCGGTGTAGGTGCCGGAAAGAGTACAGTGCTTGATTTTCTGGAAGAGAAATATCAGGCATATGTGATGAAAGCGGATGAGATCGGGCATCTGGTGATGGAACCAGGACAGTCATGTTATGAACCCGTGATCCGGTTGTTTGGAAAACAAGTGATAAAAAATGATAAAACTATTGACCGCAGACAGGTTTCGGATGTAGTATTTTCACATCCGGGTATGCTGGAAAAATTAAATCAGATTATCCATCCTGCTGTAAAACAGTATATCAGGGATCAGTTAGCGGTAAAGAAACAGCAGGGACAGAAGGTATGTGTGGTGGAGGCTGCACTTCTTCTGGAGGATCATTATCAGGAGTTCTGCGATACAATATGGTATATCCATACGGATGAAGAAATCCGAATCCAGAGATTAATGGAGAACCGTGGCTATACCAGGGAGAAATCAGAGAGTATCATTGCCAGCCAGGCACCGGAAGATTTTTTTCGGGCAAATGCAGACTACGTTGTGATAAATAACGGGGATTTTGCAGAGACAAGGCAGCAGATCGAGGAAGGAATCAGAAAATATGAGACTTTGTAGCATTGCCAGCGGAAGCAGCGGGAACTGTATTTACGTGGGCTCAGACAACGCCCATCTTCTGGTAGATGTGGGCATCAGCGGGAAGCGTGTTGAACAGGGATTAAATGAACTGGATTTGACAGGAAAAGATATAGATGGTATTTTGATTACACATGAACATTCAGATCACATCAAAGGTCTTGGCGTGATAGCGAGAAAGCATCATATCCCGATTTATGCAACCGGAGGTACGGTAGATGCCTTATCCAGAATGAATCTTGGAAAGATGCCGGAAGGGATTTTTCATGAGATCCGTGAAGATGAGCCATTTGAGATTAAAGACCTGACAGTGAATCCGTTTACCATTCCTCACGATGCAGCGCAGCCGGTAGGGTATCGCGTGGAATGTGGGGAACATTCTGTAGGGATTGCTACAGACCTTGGAAAATATAATGAATACATAGTTGAGAATCTGCAGGATCTGGATGCGCTTCTTCTGGAAGCGAATCATGATATCCGAATGCTGCAGGTTGGAAAATATCCATATTACCTGAAACAGAGAATCCTTGGAGACAGGGGGCATCTTTCTAATGAGAATGCAGGCAGACTTTTATGCAGACTGCTGCATGATAATATGAAAGCCATTTTCCTCGGACATCTCAGCAAGGAGAATAATTATGAAGAACTGGCATATGAAACTGTTTGTTCAGAAGTAACCTTAGGTGACAACCCTTATAAGTCCCGGGACTTTAAGATTCAGGTGGCGAAGAGGGATTGCATATCAGAAGTAATTACAGTGTAGAAAGGACAAAGAACTTATGAAAAAGACAATCATCACAGTAGTAGGAAATGACACCGTAGGAATTATCGCGAAAGTTTGTACTTATCTTGCAGACAACAATGTAAACATTCTTGATATCTCTCAGACCATCGTACAGGGATACTTCAACATGATGATGGTAACAGATGCCAGCAAATGTGAGAAAGATAATGGAGTTCTTGCAAAAGAACTGGAGGCCCTTGGAGATCAGATCGGCGTAGTGATCCGCTGTCAGCATGAAGATATCTTTAATGTAATGCACAGAATTTAACCAAATCAAATAAGTCCCCTGCTTCAATTGCGAAAAGCAATAAGCATTGGGTGGGGACTTGCTTGTATCAGGAAGAGTGTAAGCTCTTTCTGATAAACTGCGGAGCAGTTATTTGGTTATGATTTACTTGTTTTGTAATTCTGAGAAAACATACAAGGGAGAAAATTAAAATGATCAATATTTTTGAAGTAAATGAAACGAATAAAATGATCGAGCACGAGAATCTGGATGTTCGTACCATTACAATGGGAATTAGTCTTCTGGACTGTATTGACAGTGATCTCGAGACATTAAATAAAAAAGTTTATGATAAGATCACAACATGTGCAAAAGATCTGGTATCTACAGGTGAAGCGATTTCCGCTGAATATGGAATTCCAATCGTAAATAAAAGAATTTCTGTAACTCCGATCGCACTGATCGGTGGTGCTGCATGTAAGACTACTGAAGATTTTGTAACAATTGCTGAAACACTGGACAGAGCTGCCAAGACTGTTGGCGTGAACTTTATTGGCGGTTATTCTGCACTGGTAAGCAAGGGTATGACTCCTGCAGAGAAACTTCTGATTGAATCTATCCCACAGGCTATGGCGAAAACCGAGCGTGTCTGCAGCTCTGTAAACGTTGGTTCTACACGTACAGGTATTAATATGGATGCGGTTAAACTCATGGGTGAGATCGTTCTGGAAACAGCGAAAGCTACTAAAGACCAGGATTCTCTGGGATGTGCGAAGCTGGTTGTATTCTGCAACGCACCGGATGATAACCCGTTTATGGCTGGTGCGTTCCATGGTGTGACAGAAGCGGATACAATCATCAACGTAGGTGTCAGCGGACCTGGTGTTGTTAAGACTGCTCTGGAACAGGTAAGAGGAAAAGACTTTGAGACTCTCTGTGAGATGATCAAGCGTACTGCTTTCAAAGTTACACGTGTTGGTCAGCTGGTTGCTCAGGAAGCTTCCAGACGTCTTGGGGTTAAATTTGGTATTGTCGATCTGTCCCTTGCTCCGACTCCTGCTATCGGTGACAGTGTTGCTGAGATCCTTGAGGAGATCGGTCTGGAGCACGCAGGTGCACCGGGAACAACAGCAGCACTTGCACTGTTAAATGACCAGGTTAAGAAGGGCGGAGTTATGGCTTCTACAGCAGTCGGCGGTTTAAGTGGTGCATTTATTCCGGTCAGCGAGGATCAGGGTATGATCGATGCAGTTAATGCGGGTGCTCTGACGATTGAGAAACTGGAAGCGATGACTTGTGTATGCTCTGTTGGTCTTGATATGATCGCGATTCCTGGAGATACGAAGGCATCTACAATTGCTGGTATTATTGCGGATGAGTCTGCGATTGGTATGGTGAACCAGAAGACTACAGCGGTTCGTCTGATTCCGGTAATTGGCAAGGGAGTTGGTGAAGTGGTTGAGTTCGGTGGACTTTTAGGTTATGCGCCGATCATGCCGGTGAATCAGTTTTCCTGTGATGCGTTTGTCCAGCGTGGAGGTAGAATTCCGGCGCCGATTCATAGTTTTAAGAATTAAAAATATTAAAAAATATTGCCAGAAACTTCGGAGAGTGGAGTTTCTGGCATTTTTTGTTCAGGAGGGACGCGGAGCGGAACATACTTTGTCTGGGGGTGCATTTGCAGGAGTCTTAGATATTCTTAGTTCTCAGAAATCTGCGTTATGAGTCGGCTGCATCACTGTCTGAGCGAAGTTTGCAACGGAGCGAGTTTGACAAGACGACTCATGCTTTTAGCAGATTTATGAGAACTTAGAATATCTTAGGCTCCGAAACCGCACCCCAGACAAAGTATGTTCCGCTCCGCTGGGATTCGCAATAAGGCCGGGAATTGAAAATTCTGATTTAGTTAAAAAATGCGTGATGAATAGTTAAATTAATTATAAAGATGTCAGGATGTTTAGAAGGCGGGTGTTGTCTTCGGGGTTCATGATGCAGAAGCGGATGTATTCTCCGTCGAGGCATTCGAAGGAGGAGCAGTCGCGGATCATGAGTCCCTGACGAATGCAGGCGTCGAAGACGTCGTAGGAGGACAGGCCTGTTTTCTGGATTTTGAGGAGGATGAAGTTGGCGTAAGCCGGGTAGGTTTTGTAGGTTGGGATGGTTTCTAATGCATGGAGCAGACGATTGCGTTCAGAGAGGATGAGTTCTCTGGTGCGATGGATGTAGTCTTTGTCTTTTAACATGAGTTCTCCGGCGAGGGCTCCGAGACTGTTCAGGGACCATGGTACCTGTTTTTCTTTTATTTTTTTGAGAAATTCCAGGTTTCCGGTGATTCCGTAGCCGAGGCGCATACCTGGGGCTGCGTAGAATTTGGATACGCCGCGGAGTACCATGAGGTTGGTAAATTCTTTAGTGAGGGTTACGGCGGTGATCTCATTGATGTCAGGGGCGAATTCTACGTAGGTTTCATCAATCATCACGAAGATGTTTTTGGCAGCGCAGAATGCGATGAGTTTTCTCAGGTCTTCTCTGGTGATGGCAGAAGAGGTTGGGTTGTTTGGATTGCAGATGATCAGAAAATCGTAATTTTCTTCCAAAGTCTGACATAGGTCGTCTACATTGAGAACGAAGTTATCTTCTTCTCGAAGGTGATAGTATTCCTGAGTGCTGCCGGAGAAGGAGAGTTCTCTGGAATATTCGGAGTAGGTTGGTCCGAGGATCAGAGTGTGCTTCGGGTTTCGTTCCTGTATCAGGAGAGAAATCAATTCACTGGAGCCGTTTCCAGGGAGAATGAATTCTGCAGGAACATTACAATATTCTGAGATGGTACTGCGAAGAGTTGTGTAGTTTCTATCCGGGTAAGAGGACAGGATGTCCAGGCGGCTGGCAAGTTGTTTCTTTACATTTTCAGAAAGGCCCAGAGGATTTACGTTGGCACCGAATTTTACGATGTCTTTTTGATTCAGATGATAAACTTCACATATTTTCTCAATATCACTTCCGTGAAAGACCATTTTTGTAGTTGACATATGACATTCCTCATTTCTGTGTATGATTTATTGTTGTAATTATTCAGCAGTCTGCAATTCAAGAGAAAGTATTTTGTCTAATAACTGTGAAAATACAGAACTTTTACTTATTGTTGATTATCAGCAATAGTATTTTTCTGCTTGGTATTTTAACACAATATACTGTTAATAACCAGCAGTGAGAAAAAAGATACAGAAGAAATTCTTTTGAGTTTTTGTTTATGAATAGTAAAAAAATCTAACTAAAAAAATAAATGTCTTGACATATGCACATTAGCGTGGTAAAGTAAACACATCAAAACCGATGAGAAAGAAGAGTAAGCAATTGAGGATCATTCCAGAGAGCGGCAGCTGGTGGGAAGTCGTATGAAACTGATTGTTGAATGGCCTTTCGAGGGCGGTCCGAAATCTTAATAGGCGTGAGAGTAGGCACCGACGGGAACCGAACCCGTTATAAATCAGGAGTGTATGTTTGTACATGAGAAAGTGGACGATTCGTCAATTTGAGTGGTACCGCGATAATAAGATTCTTATTACCGTCTCAAGCAGCAGATAGCTTGTGGCGGATTTTTTTATATATAAAGGGAATCTGTTATATGATAAATGTCCCCTTGTCGGGCAGGAAATCTTCCAAGCTACAGGCGGTTATCGCAATAGTTGATACATCCGGGAAAAAGAGGAATCCGGGGAGTTCTTTCTCACAGACAGTAAAGAAGGGATTGGCATATATCCCTGAGACTATGGCAGTCAAAAATATTACGGACTGCTAAATAAGATGTAGAGAGAGGAATAAAGACTATGAAAAAAAGAATGTTAACAATCGCAGCAACAGCAATGGCAACTATGATGATGGCATCACCGGTTATGGCACAGGATTTCAAGATTGGCATCTGCAATTATGTAGATGATGCTTCCCTGAATCAGATCGTAGATAATATCCAGTCCCGTCTGAAAGAAATCGGTGAAGACAAGGATGTAAATTTCGACGTATCCTATGACAACTGTAATGCAGATGCTAACGTTATGGAACAGATCATTTCTGATTTTCAGGCTGATAATGTAGATTTAATGGTAGGTGTTGCTACCCCTGTAGCAATGCGTATGCAGTCCGCAACAGAAGGAACAGATACACCGGTTGTATTCTCCGCAGTATCCGATCCTGTAGGAAGTGGTCTTGTAGAGGACTTAGATGCACCTGGAGCAAACATCACAGGTACAAGTGATTATCTGGATACTTCTTCTATCATGAAACTGATCCAGGCTGTAAATCCGGATGTAAAGAAGATTGGACTTTTATATGACATCGGACAGGATTCTTCTACAACAGCAATTCAGGAAGCTAAGGATTATCTGGATGAGCAGGGTATCGAATATGTAGAGCGCACAGGTACCACAACAGATGAAGTACAGCTTGCAGCAGATGCACTGGTAGCAGATGGCGTAGATGCAGTATTTACACCAACTGACAACACAATCATGACAGCAGAGCTTTCTATCTATGAGAAATTCATTGATGCAGGTATCCCACAGTATACAGGAGCCGATTCCTTTGCATTAAACGGCGCATTCGTTGGATATGGTGTTGACTATGCAAATCTTGGACAGAAGACAGCAGATATGATCGCAGATATCCTTATGAACGATGCAGATCCTGCAACAACACCTGTTGAAACTTTTGATAACGGTACTGCAACAGTAAATACAGAAACCTGTGAAGGACTTGGTCTTGACTTTGAAACTGTTAAGAAAGATTTCGAACCGTTATGCACACAGGTAAACGAGATCGTTACAGCAGAAAGTTTTGATGATGTAGAAAAATAATAAGCGTTGGGGACTGAAATCTATTGTGTTGATCGCAAAGATTGATAGTTGTCAGATGAGGATTTAAACAAAATATTTTCTGGATTGAAATGAACAGCAGCAGATATTTTCTGTTGCTGTTCATTGAATGTAATAAATAAGTACAAACTGGAGGAAATCATCGTGACTATTGCGACTATACTCTCTCTTGGAGAGACAGCACTGAAACTTGGCTTGATCTGTTCACTGACAGTTCTTGCTCTGTTTCTCAGTTATTCTATGCTGAATGTCTGTGACCTTTCCACTGATGGCTGTTTCACACTTGGAGCAGCAGTGGGAGCGGCAGTGGCAGTCAGCGGACATCCTTTTTTATCTATATTTGCAGCAATGGCTGCAGGTGTGTGTTCCGGATTTGTAACGGCCATACTTCAGACAAAGCTGGGTGTTGACAGTCTTCTCGCCGGAATTATTGTTAATACCGGTCTTTATTCGGTGAACATCGCAGTGATGGGAGGATCTTCTCTGATCAATATGAACAGAACAGAGACTGTATTTTCCATGATGAAAGAAACATTGAAAAATACACCACTGAAAGGAAGAGGAGACATTGTAGTTGCTTTTATTGCAGTGGCTATAGTGGTTGCCTTTCTTGTATTTTTCTTAAGAACCAGACTTGGTCTGGCAATCAGAGCAACCGGAAATAATGCGGATATGGTAAAATCCTCATCCATTAACCCGGTATTTACAACCATTGTAGGTCTCTGTGTGGCGAACTCTTTTACAGCGCTTTCCGGATGCCTTCTGTCTCAGTCGCAGAAATCTGTAGATATTAACATCGGACAGGGAATGGTCACAATTGCACTGGCTTCCTTACTGATCGGAGGTACGATCCTTGGCAGAGGCGGGATTTTTGTAAGAGCTGTAGGCATGGTGCTTGGATCCTTTATTTTCCGCCTGGTATATACTATTGCACTGAGATTCAATATGCCGGCATTTATGCTGAAACTGGTATCTTCTGTGATCGTTGTACTGGCTATTTCAGGTCCGTACCTGAAGAAACAGTGGCCGCAGATTAAGAGAAGAATGACTCACAGGAAGGGAGTACAGTGATTTATGCTGAAGATTGAACATATTTCCAAGACTTTTAATCCGGGTACGGTAAATGAGAAACAGGCGATTAAAGACTTGTCTCTGAATCTGGAGAAAGGTGATTTTGCAACGATCATCGGTTCCAACGGTGCAGGTAAATCCACTTTATTTAATGCGATTTGCGGAGATTTTCTTACAGATTCAGGTGTGATCATGCTGGATGGACAGGATATTACTTTTATGCCACAGCATGCACGAGCAAAGACTATCGGACGTCTTTATCAGGATCCTATGAGAGGAACTGCACCTGGAATGACCATTGAAGAGAATCTGGCGCTTGCAGCAGGAAAAGGCGGATGGCTTTCTCATGTATCCAGACAGGAGAAAGAACATTTCTATGAGGAGTTAAAGCTTCTGGACATCGGACTTGAGAAAAGAATGACTCATCCGGTAGGACTTCTCTCCGGCGGACAGAGACAGGCACTGACACTTCTTATGGCAACAATGAATCCACCGAAGCTTTTGCTTCTGGATGAGCATACAGCAGCTCTTGATCCGGGAACTGCGGAGAAAGTGCTGAATCTTACGAAACGAATTGTAGAGGAACATCAGCTTACCTGTCTGATGATCACTCATAACATGCAGTCGGCACTGGATCTGGGAAATCGCATCCTGATGATGGACTCCGGAAATATTGTGTTGGATATCCATGAAGAAGAAAAGAAAGGTCTGACAGTAGAGGGGCTTCTGGATAAATTCAAAACAGGTGCAGGTAAGATGCTTGATAATGACCGTATTCTTCTTTCGGGAGAGAAAAATAAGTAGAAAAAAGAAATAAAAAGAATTCAGAAAGAACCACATGTGGAGAAAACAGCAGAAGCTGAAAATTGACACATATGGTTCTTTTTTTGATAAGCAAGTCCCTTGTTTCGATTGCGAAGAGCGATAAGCAGTGAGTGATACTTTCTTTATCGGTTAGATGATAACAATTTGCTTTTCGTATTCATGAATGAATTTTCTGCCGTTTTTCTGAGCAAGCAGAGAATCGTACAGATTGGAGGCAAAAGTAGTTTCTTTAAGTAATTCCTGAGCCTGGCTGTCAAGCAGAGAAGAAGCATCGGCAAGCTTGGTGATGACAGGAATGCGGCTGTTATTTTTAATCGTTTTCAATAAAAAACTGTTTTCTTTTTTAAATCCAAGGACACGAGCATAGGGGACTTTTTCAGGCACCTGACGGATGCCAAGGATAATGTGAAGCAATGCACGCTGAATGCGTGTTTGGGTAAGCTCTTTTGTTTTCAGTACAGATGCAGATTTGGAAAAGCCTTGCAGCAGATTTCTCTGATTCACAATTCGTTGTGCAAGACTTTCTGAAATATCCAGAAAAGAAGCAAGCTCGGAAACGTTTTTCTGAAGCAGACAATAAGAAAGGATGGAATCCAGAACATCCTCTGTGAGAAATTCCTGAGAATTCAGAAGCATTCTGAAAATATCGAAAGCTCCAGAAGGAATCCAGGCTGCAAGAATATCAGAAACATTTCTGCTGGAATGTCCTCTGCAGTTGTTATTATTTGAGGCACAGATAAGTTCGCGGATTGCAGATGCTGATGCAAAGTCGGAAACTGAATTTAAATCAGAGGCAGTATTATGGTATCCCATTCCCTTTCTGCGTAAAGTAACCGGACGAATCGGGCTGTTCAGACGCAGGAGCGCCTTGCAGTATTCAATTCCAAGAATGTTATTCGGGGTATTCAGAATCTGAGTAACTTCATTAAAAAGAGGCGTAAGGATTCCGCCAAAATCATCTCCGTTGAAATTGCATGGATTCTTAAAATATTCTGTAAGTGCCTGGCTTCTGGCAGCCGGAAAGGAGAGACCCTGGGATAAAAATTGTTTCAGTAGAATTTTATATTCTTCAGGTTCCTTAACAAGGATTTCAGCCAGTTCTTTCAATGCACTGATTTCTCCGGCTTCGCTTCCGAAACAGAGTATATCCACAACACCAAGTCCATCCAGCAGGGAAATGCCGCCCATGGCGAATGCTTCCGCGCTTGCGGTACACACGGAAACCGGCATTTCCAGTACAAGATCTGCTCCGCATCGAAGAGCCATTTCAGCACGGGAATGTTTGGAGAGAAGAGCCGGAGTGCCTCTCTGAACATAATCTCCGCTCATGGCAACAATGACATAATCTGCTCCCAGCTTTTGTTTTGTATATTGAATCTGATATTCATGTCCTCTGTGAAAAGGATTGTATTCTGCGATAATTCCGGCGGTTTTCATAAATTCTGACAGATGCTCCTTTCTGAAATCTTATATGACTGTCTTTTTTACTATATTGCATCTCAAAAAAAACTTTTTTCTGTCATATTCTACCATTCAAATGCTTGAAATACAAGGCTTCACGAGTTATAATAAACACAGCGCAGAAAGCTGGCAAAGCGTAACTGCTGTACCAGAACTGTTATATGAAAGGAGCCATTTTAATCATGGGATTTATTGACACACTCAAAGAAAGAGCAAAAGCAAACGTAAAAACAATCGTACTTCCGGAGACAGAAGATAAAAGAACTCTGGCAGCTACAGAGAAAATCTTAAAAGAAGGAATTGCAAAGGTTATCCTTGTTGGTAACGAAGAAGCTGTTAAAAAGAGTGCAGCTGAAGACGGATATGATATTTCCGGCGCACAGATCGTAGATCCTGCTACATCAGAGAAAACTCAGGGATACATTGACAAGTTAGTAGAATTAAGACAGAAAAAAGGCATGACACCAGAGCAGGCTAAAGATATTCTTCTTAACCAGTATCTGTACTATGGTGTAATGATGGTAAAAATGGGCGATGCAGACGGTATGGTATCCGGTGCATGTCACTCCACAGCTGATACATTAAGACCATGCCTTCAGATCCTGAAGACAAAACCAGGTACTAAACTTGTATCCGCATTCTTCTTAATGGTAGTTCCGAACTGCGAATATGGCGCAAACGGTGCATTCGTATTTGCTGATTCCGGTTTGAACCAGAACCCGAATCCAGAAGAACTTGCAGCAATCGCAGCATCTTCTGCAGAATCCTTTGAACTTCTTGTTCAGGAGAAACCAGTTGTGGCTATGCTTTCACACTCCACTAAAGGCAGTGCAAAACATGCTGACGTAGATAAAGTAGTAGAAGCTACAAAGATTGCTAAAGAACAGAATCCAGAACTTGCACTTGACGGTGAATTCCAGCTTGACGCAGCTATTGTTCCAAGCGTAGGTGCATCTAAAGCTCCTGGAAGCGAAGTAGCAGGTAAAGCTAACGTACTTGTATTCCCAGACCTTGATGCAGGTAACATCGGATACAAACTTGTACAGCGTCTTGCAAAAGCAGAAGCTTACGGACCTGTAACTCAGGGTATTGCTAAACCTGTAAATGACCTGTCCCGTGGATGCTCTGCAGACGATATCGTTGGTGTAGTAGCTATCACAGCTGTACAGTGCCAGGCTGACGACAACAAATAAGATTTTAAATCAGATTGAGAATATTTGATCGTACATAATATTAAGGGCATCGGAGGAGACATTACTGATTCTGATGCCTTTGATATCATAATTCATATTTCTTCGGAAATAATGAGGATAAAGAATATTATAATATGAAAGGAAAAGCTGACAGGTGTTTCTAAGATGTCTGTATTATGGATGGCACTTAGAAATGATTGCCGGCAGAATATTAAAATGAACGTATTAGTAATCAACTGTGGAAGTTCATCCCTGAAATATCAGCTGATCAACTCTGATTCAGAAGCAGTTCTTGCAAAAGGTCTCTGTGAGAGAATCGGTATTGATGGAAGATTAGTATATCAGAAAACAGGCTGTGACAAAGAAATCACAGAAGCTGCAATGCCTACACATAAAGAAGCGATCCAGATGGTATTGGATGCTCTTACAAATGACAAAACAGGCGCAATCGGAAGCCTGAAAGAAGTAAATGCTGTTGGACATCGTGTTGTACATGGCGGTGAGAAATTTGCGAAATCTGTAGTCATCACAGACGAAGTGATCGCAGCAGTAGAAGAGTGCAATGATCTTGCACCGCTTCACAACCCTGCAAACCTGATCGGTATCCGTGTATGCTCTGAGCTTATGCCAGGTGTACCTCAGGTAGCAGTATTCGATACAGCTTTCCATCAGACAATGCCTGCAAAAGCATATCTGTACGGACTTCCTCTTGAATACTACAAGAACTACAAAGTAAGAAGATATGGTTTCCACGGAACATCCCACAGCTTCGTTTCCAAACGTGCTGTTGAATTCCTTGGTCTTGATAAAGATAATTCTAAAGTTATCGTATGTCACCTTGGAAACGGTTCTTCCATCAGCGCTGTAGTAAATGGTAAATGTGTAGATACAACAATGGGTCTTACTCCACTTGAAGGTGTTGTTATGGGAACACGTTCCGGTAACATTGATCCGGCTATCATGGAATTCATCGCTAAGAAAGAGAATCTTGACATCGCTGGTATGATGAACGTTCTCAATAAGAAATCCGGCCTTCTTGGATTATCCGGCGGATTATCCAGCGACTTCCGTGACCTGAATGATGCAGCTCAGGGTGGAAATGAAGATGCAGCTAACGCAATTGATGTTCTCTGCTATGGCATCGCTAAATTTGTTGGTGGATATGTTGCAGCCATGAATGGCGTAGATGCAATCGTATTTACAGCAGGTATCGGTGAGAATGCTATTCCTGTACGTGAGAAAGTTGTAAGCTATCTTGGCTATCTTGGAGTTACACTTGATAAAGAAGCTAACGGAGTTCGCGGAGAAGAGATCGTAATTTCTACACCAGATTCCAAAGTTAAAGTTGCTGTAATTCCTACAAACGAAGAACTTGCAATCTGCAGAGAGACTGTAGCGCTGGTTTAATTCTGAGTGCAGAGCAAGTTTGTAATGTTGCTCAAAAATACAGTGAACAGTTATTTCTGTAATCATATGACTTCAAAAAAATAGTTTTTGCAGACAATAGAGTGTCTGTGTTATGTCCGAACGAGAAAAATATAGTTGGATGAAACTATATTTATTATAGGAAGAGAAAGGTGCATCTGTCAGGGGCACCTTTCTTTCTGTCTATGCCCGTGGCAGGATTATTATAAATATTTCCGGCTACATGAGAAAATATCCCGTAAAGGAATATTACTTGACAAAATGTGAAATTTTTCTAATTTATCGTTGACAAAAGCAAAAGCGGTATGTATAATAAAACAAGTGTGGATAGGAGAAAAGTATGCAGATACATTTATCAGATATTTCATCCAGTGAAGGAATGTGTATTCAGAAAACTGTAGAGTTTGGAATGGATACGATTACATTTCAGTCAGGAACTTTTCCGGTGCTTGCGAAAGAGCCGGTAGAGCTTACGATCACGAATACAGGTGACAGAAATCTTGAGATTAAAGGAACAGGTAAGATTACCGTTGGTATTCCCTGTGACAGATGTCTGGAAGAGGTTTCGACAGAAATACCATTAGAGATCGAGCGAAAACTTGATATGAAGCTTACGGATGAAGACCGTGTGAATGATCTGGACGAGAGTTCTTATCTCACAGGTATGGACCTGGATGTGGACCAGCTGGTCTATCTTGAGGTACTGATGAGCTGGCCTTTGAAGGTTTTATGTAGAGAAGACTGCAAAGGAATCTGTAGCCAGTGCGGGAAAAACCTCAATGACGGTCCTTGTGGATGCGTCGAGGAACCTAAGGATCCCCGTATGGCAGCTATCAGTGATATATTTAGTAAATTTAAGGAGGTGTAACATAATGTCCATCTGTCCGAAGAATAAATCTTCCAAAGCAAGACGCGATAAGAGAAGAGCAAACTGGAAAATGAGCGCTCCGAACCTTGTAAAATGCAGCAAATGTGGCGAACTGATGATGCCGCACAGAGTATGCAAAGCTTGCGGAAGCTACAACAAAAAGGAAATCATTAAAGTTGAAGACTAATTTTTAATGATTGCAAAGCATAGCAGGTTGTCCCATTTATGATGGGGTGCCTGCTTTTTTGTATGTTAAAATCAATTTGAAATCAGAGTATTAGAGGGAATTTGTAATGAATGAAAAGGAGAAGGTAAATCAGATTACAGATGGTGTAATTTGGAAACAGCTGCTGCTATTTTTCTTTCCTATTGTATTTGGAACATTTTTTCAGCAGATTTATAATACAGCAGATACCATTGTCGTAGGGAGGTTTGTAGGAAAACAGGCACTTGCCGCGGTTGGAGGTTCTGCCAGTCAGATTGCTAATTTGATCGTAGGTTTTTTTGTGGGACTTTCCTCGGGAGCAGCAGTTGTAATATCCCAGTTTTATGGGGCAAAAGATAAGAAGAATGTAGGTAAAGCATTACATACAGCGTTTGCTTTTTCTATTGCTGCAGGTGTGGTTCTTACAATTGCGGGAATTTTTCTTACCAGACCTGCATTGCTGCTTATGAAAACACCTGCAGATGTAGTGGAAGACTCTGCTGTTTATCTTCATATTTACTTTGCAGGAATGATCTTTAACCTGGTTTATAATATGGGAGCTGCGATCCTGCGCGCAGTGGGAGATTCAAAAAGACCGCTGTACGTGCTGATTGTTACCTGTGTTCTGAATATTATTCTGGACCTGGTGTTTGTTGTTGCTTTTGAGATGGGAGTAACCGGGGTGGCAGTTGCAACGGTTACATCTCAGGTGATCAGTGCATTTATCGTAACTGCGATGCTAATAAGGACCAGAGAGATTTATGTACTGAAGATCCGGCAGATTCGGTTTGATAAAAGAATGTTGCTATCTGTACTTCGGATTGGTATTCCGGCAGGATTGGAATCAGTTATGTACAATATTTCAAATATTGTAATTCAGGTATTTGTGAATAACCTTGGAACGGATACAGTGGCTGCATGGGGAACATTGGGAAAAATAGATGCCCTTTTCTGGATGGTGATCAATGCTTTTGCGATTTCCATTACTACCTTTGTGGGACAGAATTATGGAGCGGGAAAATATCATCGTATGAGAAAGAGCGTGCGTGTCTGCATGACTATGAGTATGGCAAGCTCTGCAGTTATGATCTCTCTGATGTATGCAGGTGCACCTTGGATTTACAGCCTGTTTACGACAGATAGTGCAGTAGTGGCTGCAGGTGTACATATGAGCAGATTTATGCTGCCGTCATACTTTATTTATGTTATTATCGGTATCCTGTCCGGGGCACTGCGCGGAACCGGAAAAGTTCTGGTGCCAATGATCCTTACCTGCGGCGGTGTTTGCTCTCTGCGTATCGTATGGCTTTTCAGTGCAGGCAGAATGTATCCGGGAATTAATACGATTATGCTTAGCTATCCTGTTTCCTGGAGCATTACAGCGGTGTTATTTATTATATACTATTTTATGAAATTTCCGGAAAATAGAAGCCAGAAATAAGATTATCTGTTAGAATAATATGTTGGAATGTAATTTATTTTCCTGACAAAATGGGATAGTGAGGGGAAACAAGAATTATGAGAAAGGTTTTGAATGTATGAATATTTTAAACATAGAACATGTTTCCAAAATATTTGGAGAAAAGGTAGTTCTGAATGATGTTTCATATGGAATTCACCAGGGCGACAAGATTGGGATTATTGGTATTAACGGTACAGGAAAGTCTACAATCCTGAAGATCATCGCAGGTATGGAGGAACCGGATGAGGGACAGGTTATTACGCAGAATGGTCTGAGGATTACATATTTGCCTCAGATGCCGGAGTTTCCGCAGGGGTCTACAATTCTTGATTATGTTGCAGAGGGAAAATGGCAGAAGGATTGGAGTACAGAGAGTGAGGCACGAAATGTACTGAACAAGTTGGGAATTACAGATCATGAGGAAAAGATTGATCATTTGTCAGGCGGCCAGAAAAAGAGAGTGGCACTGGCAAGAACATTAGTAAATCCGTGTGATGTGCTGCTTTTGGACGAGCCTACCAACCATCTGGATAATGAGATGGTGACATGGCTTGAGGATTTTCTGAGAAGCTTTAAAGGAGTTGTGATCATGGTTACTCATGACAGATATTTCCTTGACAGGGTCACAAATAAGATTCTGGAGATTTCTCACGGAAATCTTTATGCATATGAGGCGAACTATTCTAAGTTTCTGGAACTGAAAGCAGAACGAGAGGAGATGGAACTTGCCAGTGAGAGAAAGAGACAGAGCGTTCTGCGTATGGAACTGGAATGGGCAAAGCGTGGATGCCGTGCGAGAAGCACCAAACAGCGGGCACGTCTGGAACGTCTGGAAGCTTTGAAAAATGGAAAAGCGCCTGTAAGGGATATGAATGTAGAACTGGATTCTGTTGAAACACGTATGGGAAAGAAAACAATTGAACTTCACCATATCAGTAAAAATTTCGGCGAGAAGAAGATTCTGGATGATTTCAATTATATTGTATTGCGTAACCAGCGCCTGGGAATCATTGGACCGAATGGGTGCGGAAAATCAACTCTGATCAAGATCATAGACGGAATGATTCAGCCGGATGCAGGTGAAGTGGAGATTGGAGAAACTATTCGTATCGGTTATTTTGCACAGGAAGTACCGGATATGGATACAAATCAGCGTGTGATCGACTATATCCGTGATGTGGCAGAATACATTCCTACCAGAGATGGAAAAATTTCTGCGACTATGATGCTGGAACGTTTTCTTTTTGATTCCGCAATGCAGTATGCACCGATCGCCAAGTTATCCGGTGGGGAGAAACGACGTTTATATTTACTGAAAGTTCTGATGGAAGCTCCAAATGTACTGCTTCTGGATGAGCCGAGCAATGATCTGGATATTCCGACACTGACTATTCTGGAAGATTATCTGGATTCTTTTGCGGGAATCGTGATCGCAGTGTCTCATGACAGATATTTTCTTGATAATATTGTAGACAGGATTTTTGCCTTTGAGGGAGATGGACATCTGACTCAGTATGAGGGAGGATATACAGATTATACAGAAGCTCTGGCAAGAAAAGGGGCGGCAGTATCTGAATCTCAGAGCGCAGCTTCTGATACGGAAAAGAAAAAGGCAGCTCAGGCGGACTGGAAACAGAACCGTCCGCAGAAATTGAAATTTACTTACAAAGAACAGAGAGAGTTTGAGACTATTGATGATGATATTGCTGTTCTGGAAGATTTACTCGAGAAGTTAGACAGGGATATGGAAGCGAATGCAACCAATTCCATGAAACTTCGTGAGATTATGGAGCAGAAAGAAAAAGCCCAGGCAGATCTGGATGAAAAAATGGATCGATGGGTTTATCTTAATGATCTGGCAGAGAAGATTGAAGCCCAGAAAAATGAGAGATAAACAGGAAATGGTGGAACGTATTATTTTTTCAGATACTATTGACTTTAAGGATGATTCTTTAGTATCATACAGATTATGAGCGAAATGTAAATAATATAAACGAAGAGGCCACGGTTCATCTGTTGTAAGTGTATTGCTGAAAGTGGAGTGAACAGTGCCGGTAGAATAACAGGAGATATAAATATGGCAGAACAGGTCAGAGTTGTAGTAGACGCAATGGGTGGGGATAATGCCCCTGTAGAACCTGTCAAAGCTGCAGTGGAAGCTGTAACAGAGAGACAGGACATAAAAGTAATACTTACAGGAAAGCAGGAAGTAATTGAGAAAGAACTGGCGAAGTACTCCGGATATCCGAAGGAACAGATTCAGGTTGTCAATGCATCAGAAGTGATTGAGACAGCAGAGCCGCCTGTTTTTGCGATTCGTAAGAAAAAGGATTCATCAATTGTGGTGGGATTGAATATGGTTAAGAAACAGGAAGCGGACGCTTTTGTTTCTTCAGGAAGCACAGGCGCTGTTCTTGTAGGCGGACAGGTACTGGTAGGCAGAAGTAAAGGTGTGGAGAGACCTCCGCTTGCTCCGCTGATCCCTACAATTGACGGAGTGACCCTGCTGATTGACTGTGGTGCCAATGTAGATGCACGTCCGTCACATCTGGTACAGTTTGCGAAGATGGGATCCATTTATATGGAAAATGTAGTCGGCATAAAGAACCCAAGAGTTGCCATTGTAAATAACGGAGCAGAAGAGGAGAAAGGAAATGCACTTGTCAAAGAGACATTTCCGCTTCTTAAAGAATGCAAAGGAATCAATTTCATTGGCAGTATTGAAGCCAGAGATATCCCGGCAGGATATGCAGATGTAGTAGTATGTGAGGCATTTGTAGGAAACGTAATCCTCAAATTATATGAAGGAGTCGGTTCTGCTCTGGTCCATAAGATCAAAGAAGGAATGATGACCAGCCTCAGAAGTAAAGTTGGAGCACTTCTGGTAAAACCAGCGTTAAAAGAAACTCTGAAATCTTTTGATGCAAGTGAATATGGCGGAGCACCTCTTCTCGGACTGAAAGGACTTGTAGTGAAAACTCACGGAAGCGCTAAAGCTATTGAAATCAAGCACGGCATTTTCCAGTGTGTGCAGTTTAAACAGGAGGAGATCAATGAGAAGATCGCAGAGAGAATCCTGGAAGACAAAGAAAATTTAAATAAGTAAGAAGAAAAATATTATTAAACAGGAAGGAGGTTTTTGTAATATGGAACTGGAAAAAATAAAAGCTATTATCGCAGAGGTTTTGAACATTGATGCAGATTCCATCACAGCAGATACTACATTTGTAGATGATCTGGGGGCGGATTCTCTTGATATCTTTCAGATTATCATGGGGATTGAAGAAGAGTATGACATTGAACTGGAGAATGAGTCTGTAGAACAGATCCAGACAGTAGGTGATGCTGTCGAAGCAATCCGCGCGATCAAATAAAATATAAAATAAAATGGGGGTGTCATCTGACAGCCCCACTCGTATGGAGAGGGTAAGACGAATGAATAAAAAAACAGAAGAATTAGAAGAAATTATAGGCTATCATTTTAAAAACAAACACTATCTTACACAGGCGCTTACGCACAGCTCCTATGCAAATGAGAAGAAACTTGGCAAACTGGGGTGTAACGAAAGACTGGAGTTTTTGGGAGATGCAGTTCTTGAACTCACCAGCAGTGATTATCTGTATGCAAGATTTACTCAGGTGCCGGAAGGTGAACTGACTAAAAAGAGAGCAAGCCTTGTCTGTGAGCCAAGTCTTGCTTACTGTGCAAGAGAATTTGGACTTCCACAATTTCTGCTTCTTGGAAAAGGTGAGGATATGACAGGTGGAAGAAACCGAGATTCTATTGTATCTGATGCAACAGAAGCCTTATTGGGAGCTATCTATCTGGATGGTGGTTTTGCTAGTGCAAAGGAGTTTGTGCTGAATTTTATCTTGAATGATATTGAACACAAACAGCTCTTTTATGATAGCAAGACCATCCTGCAGGAAATCGTGCAGGAGAACGGAACACAGCCGGTGGAATATATTCTGGTAAAAGAAGAGGGACCGGATCACAATAAGAACTTTACGGTAGAAGCAAGAGTAAACGGCAAAGTAATGGGACAGGGAAGCGGCCATACAAAGAAAGCGGCAGAACAGGCAGCAGCGTACCAGGCAATCCGTGTACTGAAAAAATAGGTTTTGTCCCATTTACAGCTGATACAGGCTGTGGATAATGACAAAAATGTAAACAGGAGAATTATGTATTTAAAGAATATAGAAGTACAGGGATTTAAATCTTTTGCCCAGAAGATCAATTTTGAATTTCATAATGGGATCACAGGTATTGTAGGGCCAAATGGAAGCGGAAAGAGCAATGTTGGTGATGCAGTAAGATGGGTTCTGGGTGAACAGAGCGCCAAGTCTTTGCGAGGCGGAAATATGCAGGACGTCATTTTTGCCGGAACAGAGGCAAGGAAACCTTTAAGTTATGCTTCAGTGGCGATCACTCTGGATAATTCAGATCACAAGCTTCCTGTAGATTTTAACGAAGTCACAGTTACCCGAAGACTTTACCGTTCTGGTGAGAGTGAGTACAGGATTAATGGAAGCTCTTGCAGACTGAAGGATATTAATGAGCTTTTCTACGATACAGGTATCGGAAAAGAGGGTTATTCCATTATCGGACAGGGACAGATTGATAAAATCCTGAGTGGAAAGCCGGAGGAGAGACGAGAACTTTTTGATGAAGCAGCAGGAATCGTCAAATTTAAGAGAAGAAAGAACACGACAATTAAAAAACTGGAGGAAGAACGCCAGAATCTGGTACGTGTCACAGACATTCTTTCAGAACTGACCAGACAGCTGGAACCATTGGAGAAGCAGTCTGAGACAGCGAAGATCTATCTGGCAAAAAGAGAGACGCTGAAAGAACTGGATGTAAATATGTTTCTCATGGAGTTTGCCAACACAGCGCAGGCTCTGAAAGAACTGGAAGAGAAACATCACATTGCACAAAACCAGTTGGAGGAAACCCAGAAGTCCTATGACCAGACAAGAATCGAGTACGATCGCCTGGAAAAGGAGCTGGAAGACTTAAATACAAAGATGGATGCTCTGCGTATTTCCAGCCAGGAGCAGGCAATCCATAAGCAGCAGTTAGAGGGTCAGATCAATGTATTAAATGAACAGATTCTGGCAGGTGCACAGAATGAAGAACACTATAAGGGACGACTTCAGACGATAGAGGCAGAGTTGTCTGTAAGAGAGACTTCTCGTAAGAAATTAGAAGAAGAACGTTCTGGTATCTATGCACAGTTAAAGGCTGTACGCACAAAGCTCTCCGAGGAGGAAGAAGAGTTGCGGACAGCGCAGGAGAATATTGAAACCTGCACACAGGCGGTAGAGGATGGTAAGAATGAGATTATTGAAATTCTCAACAGTCGTGCCAATGTAAAGGGAAAAGCACAGCGATTTGATGCAATGATGGAGCAGGCGGATATTCGAAAGGCAGAGATCAGCCAGAGAATTCTCAGGTTAAAAAGTGAAGAGGAAGAACAGCAGACGATTCTTTCCAAAGTTCAGAAGCAGTATGATGAGATTACAGAGCAGATCCAGTCCATCAATAATGAATGTGCTCACCTGAATCAGAGTGCCGCACAGATTCAGAATAAATTAAAGGAACAGAATACTCAGCTGGAAGCAGGACAGACTGCTTATCACAGAGAAGCTTCCCGTCTGGAATCTCTCAGAAATATCACGGAGCGATATGACGGATATGGAAACAGTATCCGAAGAGTTATGGAGCAGAAAGACCGTGTTCCGGGAATCCAGGGTGTTGTCGCAGATCTGATCCATGTAAATAAGGATTATGAGATCGCCATTGAGACTGCATTAGGCGGAAGTATCCAGAATATTGTCACAGATAATGAGCAGACAGCCAAGACGTTGATCGAGTTTCTGAAAAAGAACCGCTATGGCCGTGCGACTTTCCTGCCTATGAGCAGCATCAGTCCGCGTGGGGAGTTTTCTCCAAGAGAAGCACTGAGAGAGCCGGGAGTTGTGGGAATTGCCAGTGAACTGGTAACAACAGCACCTCAGTATCAGCAGATCACGAAGTTTCTCCTTGGAAGAGTGCTTGTAGTCGATAATATTGAACACGCTATTGCAATTGGAAGAAAATACAGACATAGCCTGAGAATGGTAACAACTGAGGGTGAATCTTTGAGCCCGGGTGGTTCTATGACAGGTGGTGCGTTTAAAAATAACAGCAATCTTCTTGGACGCCGCCGTGAAATCGAGGAACTGGAGACGAAGGTAAACCAGTTAAAGAAGAATCTTCTTGAAATGCAGAAAGCTATCGAGGACAGCCGGAATCAGAGAAACATGATCAGAGATACTGTCGCAGAGTTTCAGGAAAAATTGCAGCAGAAATATATTGAACAGAACACTGCGCGAATGAACATTAAGCAGCAGGAGAAGAAAGCTGAAGAAATTCGTGGCGGATATGATCAGATCAACCGTGACCAGGCAGAGATTAAACGTCAGGTTATGGAGATCAGACAGGATCATGAGCAGATTGAACAGGAATTGGAGAACTCCAGACAGGATGAGAAAGAACTGGAGAGTTTTATCGAGACGAAACAGTCCGAACTGGACGAATGGAAAGAAGAGGAGAGCAGAATTTCCAAAGAACTCGAGGAAATCCGTTTACAGTCTTCATCTCTGGATCAAAAAGAGAAATTTGATCAGGAGAATCTGAGTCGACTGAGGTCAGAGATGACAGCGTTAAAGACTGAGAAAGATGGCATTTATGAATCTCTTGCACAGAGCAGTGAAGAGATGGAAAAGAAACAGCAGACCATCACAGAACTGAAGAAAGAGGCAGAGGAATCTGTAGTCAGTGAGCAACAGGCAAAGGAGCAGCTGGAAAATCTGCAGAAAGAGAAAGAAAGCAGAAACTCCCAGCATAAGGAATTCTTTGAGAAGAGGGATCAGCTTTCCGGTCAGATCGGTCTTCTGGACAAAGAATGTTACCGTCTGCAGGGCCAGATGGAGAAGTTGGAAGAGAGCAGAGAAGAACGTATCGCCTATATGTGGGAGGAATACGAGATCACTCCAAACAATGCTCTTTCTTACAGGAAAGAAGAGCTGACTGATCTTTCAGAAATGAAGAAACAGGTAGCTCAGGTCAAAGACGAGATTCGAAGACTTGGTTCCGTTAATGTAAATGCTATTGAGGATTATAAAGAACTTCTGGAACGCCATACATTTCTTTCCGGTCAGTATGAGGATCTGGTCACAGCAGAGAAGACGCTGGAGCAGATCATACAGGAGCTGGACGAGGGAATGCGTAAGCAGTTTTCTGAGAAGTTCAGTGAGATCCAGAAAGAATTTGACAAGGCATTTAAGGAGCTTTTTGGAGGCGGAAAGGGAACACTGGAACTGGATGAGGAGGCAGATATCCTGGAAGCAGGGATTAAGATTATTTCTCAGCCGCCCGGAAAGAAACTCCAGAATATGATGCAGCTTTCCGGTGGGGAGAAAGCGCTGACAGCCATTGCACTTCTTTTTGCAATCCAGAATCTGAAGCCGTCACCGTTTTGTCTGCTGGATGAGATTGAGGCTGCGTTGGATGATTCCAATGTAGGACGCTTCGCCGGATATTTACAGAAGTTGACGAAAAACACACAATTTATTATAATAACTCATAGACGTGGAACTATGAACGCCGCAGACCGGCTTTATGGTATTACCATGCAGGAAAAAGGGGTATCAACACTGGTTTCTGTTGACTTAGTAGAGAACCAGCTTACCCAGTAACAGGAGGAGTTTCACATGGCAGAAGAAAAGAAAGGCTTTTTTAAGCGATTAGTCAGTGGACTGACAAAAACCAGAGATAATATCGTAGCCGGATTTGACAGCATTTTCAGTGGATTTTCCAGCATTGATGAAGACTTTTATGAAGAGCTGGAAGAGATTCTGATCATGGGTGATATCGGAATCAATGCAACCACTTCTATTATTGAGAATTTAAAGAAAGAAGTTTCTGAGCGCCATATTAAGGAACCGATGGAATGTAAGCAGCTTCTGATCGATGAGATCAAGCAGCAGATGCGCGTGGACAGTACAGAGTACGAGTTTGAGAACCGTAAATCCGTAGTCCTTGTGATCGGTGTCAATGGCGTCGGAAAGACAACTTCAGTAGGAAAGCTTGCAGGCAAATTAAAGGATCAGGGTAAGAAAGTAGTCCTTGCAGCAGCAGATACATTCCGCGCGGCAGCCGGCGAACAGCTGACTGAGTGGGCGCACCGTGCGGGTGTAGAAATTATCGGTGGACAGGCAGGCGCTGATCCTGCGTCAGTTATTTATGATGCAGTGGCAGCAGCCAAAGCAAGAAATGCAGACGTACTTCTCTGCGATACAGCAGGACGTCTTCATAATAAAAAGAACCTTATGGAAGAACTTCGCAAAATCTACAGGATCCTGGAAAGAGAGTATCCGGATGCTTATCTGGAGACATTGGTTGTTCTGGACGGAACTACCGGACAGAATGCTCTTGCACAGGCTAGACAGTTTGCGGAGGTTGCAAATGTCAACGGTATTATTCTTACTAAGTTAGATGGAACTGCAAAGGGCGGTATCGCAGTTGCAATTCAGTCTGAGCTGGATATACCGGTGAAGTACATTGGCGTAGGAGAGAGTATTGACGATCTTCAGAAATTCGATGCAGATGCTTTTGTAAATGCGTTGTTTGATGTGGACCATAAAGAAAACCCGGACGCTTAAGATTAGGACAAAAATGGAGGAAGAACAATGCTTACATTAGAGAGTTTTGAACAGGCATCAGAGATCGTAAAACAGGTCACACAGGAAACAAAGCTGATCAAGAGCAGTTATTTCAGCGATCTTACAGGAAACAAGGTTTACCTGAAACCGGAGAATATGCAGCGTACAGGTGCATACAAGGTTCGTGGAGCTTATTATAAGATCAGCACTCTTTCCGATGAGGAGAGAAATAAAGGTCTGATCACAGCATCCGCAGGAAATCATGCGCAGGGTGTTGCTTATGCGGCACACAAATACGGAGTGAAGGCAGTGATCGTTATGCCTACCACTACTCCGTTGATCAAGGTTGAGAGAACAAAGAGTTACGGTGCAGAAGTTATCCTGCACGGGGATGTATATGATGAGGCATGTGCGCATGCGCTGGAGCTGGCAGAGAAAGAGGGATATACTTTTATCCATCCGTTTGATGATCCTGCAGTTGCTACAGGACAGGGTACTATCGCAATGGAGATCGTTCAGGAGCTTCCGCTTGTTGATTATATCCTGGTTCCGATTGGAGGAGGCGGACTTGCAACAGGTGTTTCCACACTTGCGAAACTGCTGAATCCACATATTAAAGTAATTGGTGTTGAACCGGCAGGGGCAGCTTGTATGAAGGCTTCTCTGAAGAAGGGCGAGGTTGTAACTCTTCCCCATGTAAATACAATTGCAGATGGTACTGCTGTACAGACACCTGGTAAGAAAATCTTCCCATATATCCAGAAGAATCTGGATGATATTATTACAATTGAGGATGATGAGCTGATCGTTGCTTTCCTTGATATGGTTGAGAACCACAAGATGATCGTAGAGAACTCCGGTCTTCTGACAGTAGCAGCGCTCCGTCATCTGGATGTGAAGAATAAGAAGATTGTTTCTATCTTAAGTGGTGGAAATATGGATGTTATTACTATGTCTTCTGTTGTTCAGCACGGTCTGATCCAGAGAGACAGAATCTTTACAGTATCTGTTCTGATTCCGGATAAGCCAGGTGAACTTGTACGTGTGGCAAGTGTGATCGCTAAGGCTCAGGGTAATGTTATTAAGCTGGATCATAACCAGTTTGTAAGTACAAACAGAAATGCGGCAGTGGAACTTAAGATTACACTGGAGGCATTTGGTACAGATCATAAGAATGAAATTGTCAAAGCGCTCGAAGACGCAGGATGCAGACCGAAGGTTATTCGTCCTAGTCTGTAATTGTGTTGGAGCAATATCAACCATCAAGTGTGAGATTGGATAGAAAATAGAATAAGGTATTATTTTATAAAATATAGGTGAGAAATGGGAAGCCCTGGTGTTCAGTGTCTGGATACCGGGGCTTTTTGTAATTTGGATTAAAGTTCCAAAAGGGACGCGCAGAAAAACAGTTTGTTTCGTGTGCGGTTTCGGGACCTAAGATATTCTAAGCTGCCATAAATCTGCTAAAGGCATGAGTCGTCTTATCAAACTCGCTCCGTTGCAAACTTCGCTCAGACAGTGATGCAGCCGGCTCATAACGCAGATTTCTGCCAGCTAAGAATATCTAAGATTCCTGCAAATGCACACAAAACAAACTGTTTTTCTGTGCTGGATTTTGGGTGTGGAAGTATTGTTTTGAAAGAGAATTGACATGAGATAATACATTTGATACACTAGACTTACCTATCTAGGAAATTTCTAAACCATTCGGTTATTTGTTCTCCTTTATGAAATCAAGTACGAAAGATAAGGATTGCTCAATTTGTGCGCATATGTGTGAAAGGTTGGGTATTCAAACATTGTTACTATATGTGTTATAATAAAAGCGAGGTATTAGATGAATAATACAATATTTGACGATGTATTTCGTACAATGATTGAAAAAATGCCATATCTGGCAGTGCCGTTGATTAATGAAATGTTTCAGACTTCTTATCCAGAGAACGTGCCGATTGTACAGCTCCGTAATGAACATCATCAGGAAAACGGAGAAATTATTACGGATTCATGTTTAAAGATTGGCAGTAAAATGTATCATATTGAATGTCAGAGTGTAGATGATACAACCATGGCAATCAGGATGATAGAATATGATTTTTCTATTGCTATTGAAAATGCGCAGAAACAAGGACGGAAATATAGAGTGGAGTTTCCGAAGTCCTGCGTATTATATTTAAGAAGTGGAAATAATACACCGGATTTTCTGGAAGTAGAAATGACGTTTTCGGATGAAACGGTGGTGCTTTATAGAGTTCCAACTATTAAGTTGGAAACATATACGAAAGACACTATTTTTGAAAAAAATTTACTGATGCTTCTGCCATTTTATATTATGCGGTACGAAAAGGATATTCATGAAATGAGTGAAAATCCAGAATTATTTCAGAGTTTATTGAATGAATATGAGGGGATTCGGATAAACCTGGAAAAAGAACTGTCAGGAGCAGACAAGGCAGTTTTGTATATGGATTTAAATAAACTAATCATAAAAATAGCAGATTACATATGTAAGAATGAAGAAATGGTTCGGAAAGGAATAGGTAAAATTATGGGTGGAAAAGTTCTTGAATTGGAATCTGAACGACTTGAGCGGCTTCGGAAAGAGACAGAGGCTAAGGCAGAAATGAGAGGCGAAATACGAGGCGAGGCCAGAGGTGAAGAGCGTCTGAGTATTTTGATCGATCGTTTGATTGAGGATGGAAGAAATACAGAGATCCAGCCTGCTGTAAGAAATGCAGAAATTCGAAAACAGTTATACAAAGAATATGGAATCTAAAGAGGGTTCGGTTATAATAAAGAAAAGGTATCGAAGCAGGAAAGAAGGAATATTATGCCGGTAACAATAAAAATATTGCTAGATCAGTATACCGAAATATTACGGAAAATATATGGAAGTCATTTAAAAACAGTAATTTTATGTGGATCCTATGCAAGAGGAGATTAGAAAGTTGAGTAAATAATGTAGATGAAAAAATGGAAAGCCTTGGTGTTCAGTGTCTGGATGCCGGGGCTTTTTGCAATTTGGATTAAAGTTCCAAAAGGGACGCGCAGAAAAACAGTTTGTTTCGTGTGCGGTTTCGGAACCTAAGATATTCTAAGCTGCCATAAATCTGCTAAAGGCATGAGCCGTCTTATCAAACTCGCTCCGTTGCAAACTTCGCTCAGACAGTGATGCAGCCGTCTCATAACGCAGATTTCTGCCAGCTAAGAATATCTAAGATCCCTGCAAATGCACACAAAACAAACTGTTTTTCCGCGCTGTATATTGGATATGGAAAATTATTGAGCGTAGTATAGATGGAAATGCTCAGAAAAGCATGTTATACTAAAAAAGAAAACAGATTATTTGAGAATTTAATAGATGTGAATACGGGAGGAAAGATAATAAAGTGGCAGAAGTAGAAAACAGCAAAGATTTAATCAGCGTGTTATGGAGTGGTGCTGATATTCTTCGATCAAAAATGGATGCTAATGAGTATAAAGATTATTTATTGGGAATTGTATTTTATAAATATTTGTCAGATTCTTTTTTGATTAAGGTATATGATCTTATTTATGATGAAAAGCCTGAAACTTTAAAAATAGCGCTGGAAGCTTACAAAGAAGCATTAGAGGATGAAAGTGCAGAGGAATTAAAAGACCAGATTAAGTCAGAGTGTCATTATGTGATTGAACCGGAATTAACATACACATGTTTTGCTGATGCGGCACGAAATAATTCATTTAATCGTGAACAGTTGCAGAAGGCTTTTAACAATATTGAGCAGAGTGATCCGTTATTCGCAGATTTATTTACAGATATTGATTTATATTCAAACCGTCTTGGAACAGGAGACCAGAAACAAAGTGACACAATTTCAAATTTGATTAAAGAAATTGACAAAGCGGACTTGCTGAATTCTGATGCGGATGTGCTTGGAAATGCTTATGAATATCTCATTGGTCAGTTTGCATCTGAGACAGGTAAGAAAGCGGGAGAATTTTATACACCACAGGCAATATCAAAAATTCTGACGCAGATTGCTATTTCAGGTCAGGAGGACAAGAGAGGCTTATCTGTCTATGATCCATGTATGGGGTCAGGATCACTTTTGTTAAATGCAAAGAAATATGCAAAAGAGCCGAATTACATTAAATATTACGGACAGGAATTGATGACATCTACATATAATCTTGCACGAATGAATATGTTTCTGCATGGGATTGTACCAGAGAACCAGAAGCTGAGAAATGGTGATACACTTGATGCAGACTGGCCTACAGATGAAGAAAATGATTTTAATATGGTACTTATGAATCCTCCATATTCTGCAAAATGGAGTGCGGCATCTGGCTTTTTACAGGATGAGAGATTTAGTGATTATGGAGTTCTGGCACCTAAATCTAAAGCGGATTATGCATTTTTACTGCATGGTTTATATCATCTGAAGAGCAATGGAACAATGGCAATTGTATTGCCGCATGGCGTTTTATTTAGAGGCGCTGCGGAAGGAAAAATAAGAGAGAAACTGCTTCGTGCAGGTAACATTTATGCAGTAATTGGTTTACCTGCAAACTTATTTTATAATACGTCTATTCCTACATGCATTATAGTATTGAAGAAACATAGGGATGGACGAGATGTTTTATTTATAGATGCTTCAAAGAAATTTGAAAAAGGCAAAAAGCAAAATACAATGACTGATGAGCATATAACAGCAGTCATTGACTTATATCATAAACGTGAGACTGTAGAAAAAGAAGCTTTTCTTGCAAGCTTTGAAGATATTGAAAAGAACGATTTCAATCTTAATATTCCGAGATATGTGGATAATTTTGAAGAAGAGGAAGAAATTAATCTGGGTGAACTTCTTACAGAAATGAAACAGACAGATGAAGAATTAGAGAAAACAGAAAAAGAAGTATTGTCATTTTTCAAGGATTTAACATCTTCAGATGAAGACACTATGTCGACACTAAATAGTCTTATTGAAATGATGGAGGGCTAATGACATGGGTAAACCGAAAATTAGGTTCAAAGGCTTCACCGAAGATTGGGAACAGCGTAAGCTGGGGGAGGTACTGATTAGCTTACAGAATAATACACTTTCCAGAGCTGATTTGTCGAACGAGACAGGAGTGGCAAAGAATGTTCATTATGGTGATGTGCTTATTAAGTTT